>Ga0181349_1000661_pt1 | contig 14754 bp, 19 predicted proteins | sample Su13VDMM110SD_FD_130106 | JGI IMG/M metagenome (GOLD analysis project Ga0181349, IMG submission 130106) | Freshwater viral communities from Lake Michigan, USA - Su13.VD.MM110.S.D | ecosystem: Environmental > Aquatic > Freshwater > Lake | place: USA: Michigan | collected 2013-07-16 | reverse complement strand
GGAGAGAAGGCCCGAGCCTTTATGAACGCAAGATAACGCCGACTGGCAGCGAACTGGCGACAACTGGCGAGAACTGGCCTGATCACGCTGGGGTTGGTAGGACTTTGCCCAGATTGGAAACTGTCACTACAGGGTTATCTGTGTACGCGCCTTTGGTGGTGGAGTTTGCTCGTAAGTACATGGGTATTGAGTTGATGGCTTGGCAGGTTCATGCAGCGATGGGTTTGTTGGAGTCTGATGAGTCTGGTGATCTTGTTAATCGTTCCGGGCTTATTACTGTGGCTCGTCAAAATGGTAAGACAGTTTTAGGGCAGGCGATTGTGGGCACTTGGCTGACCAGCATTGCGGCGCTACGTGGCAAACCTCAGACCGTGATCAGCTCAGCCCATGAGTTGCCACTAGCTAACTTGCAGTACCAATTCTTGGCCCCAATTCTTGAGCAGTATTTTGACGCTAAACCAAAGTGGGGGTATGGCCGTATGGAACTGGCGATGCCTGACGGTTCACGCTGGTTCATTAAAGCAGCAACACCATCGGCAGGAATGGGGCTATCGGCTGACCTGATCTGGGTTGATGAAATCTATGACGTTGATGATGCTGTCATGGCTCATTCTTTGCGCCCAACTATGAAGGCCCGTAATGTGCGCACTGCTGGTGGCTCGCCATTAATGTTGATGACTTCAACGGCTGGCACCGAAGCTTCAACGGCCATGCTTAGATATCGAGAGTTGGGACTATCGCTTATCGGTGAGCAACGTGCAGGCGCTTTCTACTTTGCGGAATGGTCGCCACCACCCGGGGTTGATGTCATGGATACGCAATGGTGGGGCTGGGCTAACCCGTCACTAGGGCAAACCCTCGAGCTGCAGTCAATGTTGATAGATGCCGAGCACCCAGACAGGTCATCTTTCCTACGCGCAAGCCTTAACCAGTTTGTCAATGCTGATGCCTGCTGGCTACAGCCCGGGCAGTGGGATGCTTGCCTGTCAGATATTCAGGGGCCCGATAATGGCTGGCTCGCTTGTGACTCGTCATTAGATGGCTCTCGCTATGTGGCTGTTCGTGCAGCTGTAGATGATGTTGGCATCGTTCATGTCTCGGTTGAGTTTGTCGTGCAGTCCTTGGCCGAGTGCCAGCAGGCAATGGTTGAAGTCTGTGCTGCTCACCCGACACTTGGGCTGGCTGTCACGCCAGCGCTTGAACACCACGTTCCTTTGCCTTTGATGAGGCGCACAAAAGTTGTGGGCTATGGCGAACTGTTGCGCTACACGTCACTGATCAGGGCACAGATTAACGATGGCAAACTGGTGCACCGAGGCGAGCAAAACCTTGCTGAACATATGAACAGATCAGTGGCAATTATGCAAAGTAACCAATTAGCCCTTAGCAGTAAACGTTCACCCGGGCCGATTGAATTGGCGCGCTGCACCATCTGGGCGGCCGCTTTAGCGTCACGACCGAAGCAAGCAGGCAAACCAATGATGGTAGTAGTCAGTCGCTAGTATAAAAACGGTACTGCTCTGGGCGTTGTCGGGATGAGCAGGGCAGTACCACACACACCCGACAGAAAGTGGCATACTACCGCTATGGGTATTTTCAATAAGCCAGTAACCAAGGCCGCTATCTCAACACCATCAGTGCAGGCCGCTGTGGGATATGCGCCAGCAGGCATCAGCAAAAACCCAATAGACAACTTCTATAACTACCAAGAAGGTGCAGCGCGTCAGCGCGCCATGACTATTGCTACCGTGTCTCGATCACGTGACTTGCTGGCTTCTGTTATTGGTTGTATGCCACTAAAAATGTACGGCGAAATGTTTAACGATGCCACTGGCGAGATGGAAGAAATACCATTAGCCCCTAGGTCTTGGCTACGCCAGCCCGACCCAGCCGTCACTTTTAACTTCCTGATGGCTTGGACTCTTGACGACTTGCTGTTCTATGGCCGAGCATTTTGGTACATCACAGAACGCACACAAGATGGCTTCCCTAGCAAGTTTCAGCGCTTGCCTGCAGGTTCTATAACTACTTTGGATGAGCAAGGCCCAGTGTTCTTTCACCCGTCAAAGTCCATCAGCTTTGCTGGCAATGACCTTGACTATCGCAATGTTGTGCAGTTCCTCAGCCCTATTCAAGGCATCGTTTACAGCTCTGAGCAGACCATTAACACAGCGCTCAAGGTGGAGCAATCACGCTTTAAAAATGCACAAAGCAGCCTGCCTAGTGGCGTATTGAAACAAACTGGTGGCGAACCATTGAGCGCTCAGGAACTTTCAGAGATTGGTGCAGCGTTTCAGGAGGCTCGATTGACTAGCCAGACGGCTGTGCTTAACGAGTTCTTGACCTATGAGGCCAGCACTGCTACGCCGGACAAGATGCTGATGATTGAGTCAGCCCAATACAGCGCCCTAGATTTGGCACGCCTATGTGGTGTTCCCCCCTACCTAGTAGGCGTGTCCACTGGCGCTTATGCCTACACCAGCAGTGAGCAATCACGAGCTGACCTTTACATCTTTGGTGTCAAGCCATACGCCGATTGCATAGCCTCAACGCTGTCAATGAATAACGTTCTGCCACGTGGAACCTATGTAAAGTTTGATACAGACAGTTACCTAGAAGAAAACTATGTAGCCGACAAAATGCCCGAAAACGAACCACAAGAAAATACTCAGGAGTCCCTAGCATGATGCGTTTTACCAGTTCCACATTCTCAGTTGATGCCGCATCAGACGGCAGCCCTAAGCGCACCATTACTGGCATTGCGTTGCCTTACAACGTTGAGGCCACAGTTTCAGGTGGTCAGGTTGTCAGCTTCATGCCGGGCTCACTGCCCACAGACGGCAAAGCACCCAAGCTTTATATGAGCCACGACTCTACCCAAGCCATCGGCCTTGTAACAGAGCGTGCCGACAGCCCAGAGGCCATGTACTTCACAGCCAAAGTTTCAACTACAGCCCTTGGCGATGAAGCCCTAGTGCTCGCAGCCGATGGAGTTTTAGACTCTGTAAGTGTCGGCGTAAACCCCACCAAGTTCTCGTACAACGAGGATGGCGTAATGATCGTGGAAGCAGCCGACTGGATGGAGTTGTCACTTGTACCACAACCAGCATTCAGTGGTGCTACCATCACAGATGTTGCTGCAAGTATCCCCACATCAGAGGATGATTTGAGCAATAATACAGAAACGGCACCCGATGAGCCTGAACCCACAGAGTCAGAGGAGACCGAAGTGTCAGAAACCCCAGCCCCAGAAGTAATCCAAGCATCAGCTCTTTTCGCACAGCCAAAACGCAAGTTTGCTATGCCATCAGCTGGCGAATACTTGGCAGCAATGCACGCAGGCGGCGACACTTTCGCCAATGTAAACGCTGCATATAAAGAAGCAGTACGCGATCAGCAGACAGCACTTCAAGCAGCTGCAGGTGACGTTCTCACAACTGATACACCGGGACTTTTGCCAGTGCCAGTTCTTGGGCCATTGTTTCAAGACCTCAACTTTGTACGCCCAGTGGTTTCTGCTTTTGGTGCTCGCTCGATGCCGAACACACCGAGCAAGACTTTTGTGCGCCCAACCATCACGACCCACACCAGTGCAGCAACACAGACCGAAGGTTCAGCAGTATCTGCTACAACCATGGTCATTGCTTCTAACACAGTTACGAAATCAACTGTCGCTGGTCAAGTCACACTCACAATGCAGGACATGGATTTCACAGACCCTGCAGCAATGAACCTGATCTTGAATGACCTTGCTGGTGAGTACCTCATCGCTACAGACAACATTGCAGCTGACGCACTTGTCGCTGGTAAAACAGCATCAGGATCAACATGGACTGTTACTGCTGGTGACCCAACTTCACTGATCAACTCACTGTATGACGCAGCACGCGAAATCGCTGAGGACAGCAACTATTTCCCAACTCACTTGTGCGTGTCACCAGATGTATGGGAAAAATTGGGCGCACAGCTTGACGCAAACAAGCGCCCAGTGCTTGGTTACACCACAAATGGTGTACTTGGTCAGAACAGCCTTGGCCGCGTTGGTGGTCTTGGTTACAACTCGATGGATGTAATGGGCCTTACGCTGGTTGTGGACAACAACTTTGCTTCTGGCACAATGCTTGTTACCTACGCACCGGGCTTTGAGATTTACGAAGCACAGCAAGGCGTTCTCAGCATTGCTAACCCAAGCACATTGAGCCGCACGTTTAGCTACTACGGCTACTTCTCAACATTCGTTGCTAAGTCAAGCTTCATCCAAGGCATCGTAATCGCCTAGTCAGAAAGGCGGCTACCGCCGATGGCTACATACACAGTCACTTTCAAGCAACTGCTAGACAACTACGCAGTGCTACAAACACTGACCGACACTGAAATAGAGGTGGGGCAATCCATCACTGTTGCCAGCGTTGCTGCACCCTTTAACGGCACATTCGTTGTCTATGCCATGCCCAAGTATGAATACATAGGCATAGATACCGAAGGTGATCTGCTGTTTAATAGCAATGTCAGTATTCCTAATCAAGTGCTGTTTGCTTGCACTGGCAGTGATGTTCAGCGCACAGCGTCAGCTACTGGCACGATTACTTACACGCAAAACTGCACGTGGATTACAACAGCGTCACTAATTACATACCTTGGCGTAGATATCACTAACCCAAGTGATGACTACACGCTTGCTACACAGGCCACTAATGCGGCCAACGATTTTGCATTTAGACGCAGATCAGAGTCCGGGTATTTTGATAATTTAAGTACCAGTCCCGGTCATGACGTTTCGCTCGGCACAGCAATGTACGCAGCGGCTTTGTGGCGTGCTCGTGGCTCTGTGCAGGACACTTTTGCCACATTTGATGGTATGGGTGCAGCGCCCGTGAGTGCCATGACACCGATGATTAAACAGCTGTTGGGCATAGACCGCCCACAGGTGGCCTAATGCCTGCCACAGGGCTTCTCAACGAGGCTATGGATGACCTCAAGGCCACACTCACAGCAGTCACAGGCTTACGGGTAATTAACGACCCCACAAAAATTGTGCCTAACTGTGTCTATCTAGACGCGCCAAGTTTTGAGACCATTGCAGGTGGTGGCAACATCATCCGCGTAACAGTCCCAGTACGTGTTATTGGCAGCGGCCCAGCTGGGCTACCAGTCCTGCAAAACATCCTCAGCATTGTGGCTACTGTCCTTGGCTCGAGCATTGTGATCATGGCAGGGCAACCATCCATGCTTGATATTGGCGGTCAGATGTTCCCTGCCTACGATTTACAAATGGCTATGCAGGCACAAACCTCATGACATACACAACTGCAGTAGTATTATCTGCTAGAACTATAAACAGATACGGCACCCGGCACCGTTTGACACAGGAGAACCAACGTGGCCACAAGCACTTACCTCACTAACCCAACCGTAAACCTTGCGCCTACCACTGGTGGTGCGAAGGTCGATTTGACTGACCAATGTCGGAGTGCGACCGTGACTTTGGGCGTGGACAGTCTCGAAAGCACCGCGTTCGGAGATACAGGCCACCGCTTTGTCCCGGGCTTAATGACCGTGTCGGTCGAGCTAGAAATGTTCCTTTCTTATGGTGCTGGCGAAGTTGAAGCCACATTGTTTGCCAACCTTGGCACAGGAACCACTGAGCTAACCATCTCACCATCAGGTGTCACAGAGTCAGCATCTAACCCTGAGTTCACAATCACTAATATGCAACTTGTGGACTACACCCCAATCACTGGTGCTGTAGGCGAACTCTCAATGATTACCGCGTCATTCATTGGCGGCACATACGTGCGAGACATCACAGCCCCGTAACCAAAGGAACCCGACATGAAATTAACTCTCAAGGTGGACTCGGGCGAAGGCCCGTACGAAGTCACAACCAGCCTGTACGTCATTGTGCAATGGGAACGCAAATACAAACGCAAGTCAAGCACCATTGGCGAGCAAGGCATCAGCATTGAGGACTTGGCTTTTATGGCGTATGAGTCATCCAAAGTTGCTGGCATCACAGTGCCTGTAGTACTAGACGATTTCATTAAACGCTTGGTGACTTTAGAAGTGGTGGACAATGATCCCGCAAACCCTACCCAAGCGGAACCTACCGCCATTCCCTAGCAAGTCTCCTAGTAGCCACAGGCTGGTGGCCACCTGCTGTAGAGTTTGACATAGCTGATTTAAACACCACGATTAAGCTATTAAACGAAAGCCGAAAGCCATGAGCCTTGCCACCAGTGTAGAAATTACAGGTCTCAAGCAAGCGATGACTGAACTATCCAAGATGGACAAGTCGGCACGCTTTAAGGCAGCGGCAAAGATTAAAGCTAGTAGCCCTGCAATGCTCGAGAATGTGCGTGCACAGTTTCCTGCCGATATTGGCGTAACGATGATACATGGCTGGGCACCAAGCAAAAAAGGCACAAAGGGCAGACTTGCTTACGACAAATCCAAGGTGGACAAAGGGGTGCAGATTGTTATTGGTGGTAGAGCGCGCCCGGGTGTGACGCCGTTAGTTACTTTGGTGCAGAAAGATGCAGCTGGTCAGTTGTTTTCAATGGCTGGCAACGCTGGCGGCACTGGTCGATTCAGCAAACTACTGCACAATGTTTTTGGCAGGCCTCAGCGTGGCTTGTGGCGCTCACGTGCGTTCATTGAAGAGCAAGGCACAGCCGACATTATGAAGGCTGTAGATGAAGTCATAGCTGATGCCAATCGAGCACTAGAACAAAGGATGGCTGCCTAATGGCTGTATATCTACCAATCGTTACCCAATTCAATAACAAGGGATTGAAGGAAGCCGAGAAGGGCTTTAAGGATTTAGAAGGCGCACAAGCCAAAGCCAAGTATGCGCTAGGCAAAGCCAATAAGTACGCTGCCGTTGCTCTTGGTGGTTTAGTTGCTGGCCTTGGTGACGCTGTTAAAGGCGCTATGGAAGATGAGCAAGCACAGGCAATGCTGGCGCGTCAGCTACAAAAAACCACTGCTGCCACTGATGCACAGATCAAAGGTGTTGAGTCCTACATAACCCAGCAAGGCAAACTTAAAGGCGTTACAGATGATGAGTTACGCCCGGCACTGGCTGGGCTGGTACGCGCCACCATGGACATTGACGAAGCACAAAAGGCTGCCAACCTTTCTATGGACATTGCAGCTGCTAAAGGCATCAGCCTTGAAACAGTCACTAAAGCCATGGAAAAGGCATATGGCGGCAACATGACCGCCCTAGCAAAACTGTCCCCAGAACTACGCCAAATGATTAAAGACGGCGCAAGCATGGAAGAAGTCATGGCCGAGATGGCTGTCACTTTTGGCGGTGCCGCTACTGACTCTGCCAACACTGCTGCAGGCTCAATGAAGCGTTTAGGCGTTGCCCTTGGTGAAGCCAAAGAAGGTGTAGGCGCTGCACTGTTACCAATCCTTGAAAAGGCTCTGCCAGTGCTTCAATCGTTTGCCACGTGGGCACAAGAGAACCCGACACTGATTACGGCTGTTGCTGTTGCTTTTGGTGCTTTAGCGGCCAGCATTGTTTTAGTGAATGCGGCGATGGCGTTAAACCCTGCAGTGCTGATTACGGCTGGCATTGTTGCTTTAGGTGTTGCCCTTGTCATGGCTTACAAGAAGTTTGATACTTTTCGCGCTGTCGTTAATGCAGTTGTCAATCAAGTAGCACGAAACTTTGAGTTTATGGCTAACGCTTTTATCACCATGATTAACGTAGTTATCAAAGGCATTAACTTAATTAAGCCCGGCAAAGATATTGGCTCGCTTGGTCAGATCAGTCTTGGCCGTCTTGGTGGCGACAGTGGTACAGCTGGTGGTGCTAACCCTGCAGGACTGGACTACAAAGCCATGGCCACAGGCGGCATAGTCACAAGCCCTACATTTGCTCTGATTGGTGAAGCAGGCCCAGAGGCCGTAATTCCTTTGTCAAAAATGGGCAGTATGGGCAACAACATAACAGTAAACGTAAACGGCGGCGACCCTAACGCTGTTGTACTTGCCCTGCAAAACTATGTACGCAGCAACGGCCCAGTACCAATAAACACCCGGGCAATGTAATGGCACGTTTAGAGTTTAAGTTCTATTTGGTACCCAGTTTTACTGAGGTCACATCTATGGTTAAAAGCTTTACGCGATTTAGAGGCAAGCAAAACTATCTAGATGACTACTCTGGACAGCAACTTGTTTTAACTATAAAAAACGACAACAACCAAGTAGCAAACTTTAGTATTGGCACCGCTGTCACAACTTCCACAAGTAGTGGCGTAGATGCTCAATACTTTTGGGTATCTGAAATACAGTTCAACGATCAAGTAGGCACAAACACAACTGCTGGCACTGGCAAAAACTCAACAGCAACAATCTATTTAGATGATTGGATGACCAGAGCAGGGCGCATACAAGTTACTAACTTCACGCTGACACAAGACTTTTGCTTTAAGCAGATATGGAACCAATTTACTGTTGCGTCAGGTGCTTTGCCCGCAGACATGGCCATACAACCTTTTAATACTGGCTTTTTTAGTGCCACGGCAGCAACATACACAGGCACATTAGCTGCACGCATAAATACAAACCTAAAAACAGAAGCCACTGGCGGCCAGCTGTATTTGTCTAACCAATACCTAGAATTACGCAAAGCCCAAGTATCGGGCTCACCAGTCACAAACGCAATAACGTTAAAACCAGCTAAAGGTGCTTCTACAGGTAACAAATACGTCATTTACCAAGATTTTAGGCGTATCTCTGCTGGGCAAAACTTTATTAACACAGTCACTGTGCAACCGCCAGTAGTTGCTGCACAGACCGCAACCAACTCGAGCAGCGTCACTACTTATGGTGCACGATTTAACAGTGTTGCCACGGCCAGCATCACGATTAGCCAAGCGCAAAACAGGGCTCAATGGCTTGCTAACAGTCAAAGCAACCCCAACGACTTGCGATATGAGGTCACCTTTACTGACGTCATGCAAGACAACACAGGTGTGCTTAACTTATTAGCCAATTACGGTAGTGGTTCCATCATTTATCTTGAGTTTGTCGTGCCGGGTTCTGGCACAACTACAACAAAGATATGTTCTATAGAGGGCATTGGTTACAGTGGCACACCAGATCAGACGGTGTTTACTTTGTATTTGTCGCCTATGGATGTTTACGCAGATTTCTTGCTGGATAGCGCTGTCTATGGTGTTTTAGACCAGAACCGTCTTGGAAACTGGTACGTATGACCTCACCACAAAATAACAACAAGTTAGGATTTTAACTATGGCTATAAAGACTTTTACTACGGGCGAGGTGCTGACGGCTGCTGATACGAACACTTATCTAGCCAACTCAGGGCTGGTTTACATCAAGTCACAAACCGTAGGTAGTGGCGTGTCTAGTGTTGCCGTTTCTAGTGCATTCTCTACAGATTTTGACAATTACAAAATTCTTTATACTGGTGGTACTCACTCGGCTGCACAAGACATTGGGATGCAATTAGGTTCCACAACTACCGGCTATTACGGTGCCCGTCTTGCTGTTTTTTACACTTCTAACACATTAAATTACGGATTAAACAATAACAGCGCCTCATGGGGCTTTGTAGGTACAGGTTCAAGTACAGGGGCTTACGCCAATTTTGAACTTCTAAATCCATTTACAGCAACAAGAACAATTGTCAATGCCCCAAATATTGCTTCTACAAGTACTGGCGCAGTAGCAGGTTCTTATAATGGGTTTTTAGACAACGCAACTTCCTACACAGCGTTCACGCTAATTCCAACAGCAGGAACCCTTACAGGTGGCACTATTACGGAGTACGGATACCGAAAGGCGTAGCAATGACCAACCCACTAATTCAAATAGACGATGAAATTAGAGAAATGACCGATGAGGAATACGCCAAGTATTTAGAAACGCAAGACAATGAAACGCTTACTGTTGATTAGCGCCACCCTCATCACCCTCACCGCTTGTTCTGATCGCACCCGAGTCAACTGCGAGCGCGTCAAAAACAAAGCATTATCGGCAGCAACAATCGCACCAAACGAACAAGGAACAGGACGTTGCGCATGAAATTCAAAGCAAGACTCTCAAACGAAGAAATCAAAGGACGACTCATCCTGATTGTCGGACTAGCAATCTCCATTGCATTCGTCGGCACCGTATTCGTACTTCTTTACGGACTTCTCTTCGTTGTTCAGCCTCTTGAGCAAGCACCCAACGATGCTGAAGCCTGGAAGATCCTGAGTCCGCTAACTTTGACCATGTCTGGCGTTCTTGCCGGTCTCCTTGCCTCTAACGGCCTGAAGGGAAATCAGAACGACAAGGACAAGAGAGATGACTAATCGCGTCTACCCGTACTACCCATCATGGGACGGAAAAGGGACACAACCCGTCACGGCAAAACTTGTTGAACTATGCGGAAAGCGTTGGGGAACCAAATCGCTAGGCACATACGCCAACCGACCAATGCGCAACAATGCAGGACTGTCTGTCCATGCCACCGGATACGCAGCTGACATCCAATACAAAGACGAAGCCCAGGCACGTATTATCTGGGACTGGTTCCTAGCCAACAGCAAAGCCCTAGGGCTGTGCGAAATGCACTGGTACGCCTACGGCGAGTACGGCGCTGGCTATCGCTGTAGTCGAGGCGAAGGCAAAGCTGGTGTCAAAATCTTTACAGCCACAGACAACGCAGGCTCGTATCAAGGCTCACCTAATTGGCTGCATATTGAACTGGCCAAGCAAACTTCTGAACACTTTGAGGCTCAATTCAGGGCACTTAAATAGGATTCCCAGACACTGTTTGAGCAGTGCTGGGGCTAGGTGGTGGGTACTTTGTTTCCATTGGGTATCCACCACCGACTTTCTAAATTGTGTAAAGTAACCACCGCTACTCAAATAGCAGAAAGTCAGAGGAAACATGACATACACAGACCTACCACTATTCAGGGCAACCGACCCCGAAACGTCACGGCAAGTAAACCCCATCAGAGTGGGCACTCACCGCGCCATTCTGCTTGAGCAGTACTATTACGCAACTCTTGGCCTGACCGATGAAGAAGCAGGCGCTCGAGCCGCGCTTGCCGGTCATGAAATAAAGGGCTATTGGAAGCGCTGTAGCGATTTACGCACAATGGGTCTAATACAGGACTTAGGCATCCGTAGAGCCGTCTCAAGTGGGTCTCAGGCGATTGTGTGTGCTATCACACAGGCAGGGCTAGACATGGCTAGGGGCTGGGCATGACCGATACGCAATTTATCTACAGTTTCATTATGGGATGGGTGTCGTGCTGGCTATGGCTCAAAATGATGCAGAACCGCCCATGATACCGACATGGGGCTATGTGGCTCTAAGGTCTAAAGATAAGAAAACCATGGTGCAGGTCTTTACAGACATCACCACAGGCCTGATTGTGTACACCCAAGTCTGCCAACGTGCAGAATCTTGGCACTCATGGGGGCCGCCTACAGAAGTTGAGAGAGTTGATTAAGAAACTCATGGCACTAACGCTTATCCTCGCCCTATCCACCCCAGCCCACGCAAGTGCAGCTGCTAATTCACACGCCAAATACAAAGGCGTACTGCCTGACGCTTATTACGATCAGTTAGCCCAATGCGAAACTGGTGGCAACTGGCAACATTCCACAAAGTCCTACACAGGGGGGCTTGGCATCCATCGCCAGACTTTCCGCACATGGTCTAACTACAACTCAGCCAAAGGACTAACCCCGGCACAGCAAGTCAAGGTGGCTGATGCCATTGCATTTAAGAGCCACGTGGAACGGTCAGGCCGCAAAGTGTGGCGCGTAGGGCCGTGGGGCTGGGGCTGTCTAAAAGGGCAAAAACACCTACAAGCTTTCATCTGCCAGTCTCGAAATCCTTTAGTTGCTAGGTGGAAAAGAAATTGCTAATTGACTTGCATTGTGTGGTTATATGTGGTTATACTTATTACATGGAAACAAACACACGCTTCACAATGACAACCAACCGCATCAACGACAACGGCAGAATGGTTTGGGAAGTTACAGATAACGAGCGTGGTTATGTACGCCAATACCGCACAAAGAAAAACGCTTTGGCCGCTATAGCAAGCATCGAAAAGCCAAACGCTTTCAACGCAATGATAAAAAATGCCCAATAAACCAATCACTGCACAATGTGGCACACGCTCAGCGTATAAAAGACATTTAAGACATGGTGAAACACCATGCAAAGATTGCAAACAAGCACACGCCGAATGGCACAAACAACAAAGGAAACAATGGAAAACAGCATTGGCGAACTAATCGCCAAACTAACCAACTTGAGCCACAACCTTGCTCTAGAACTTAGGTTCAAAGAGTCAAGCCTTGTACTTGAAGCCGTAGGCGCATTACACGCGTTGCCGAACATTGCTGAAACCATTAGGCACCAGTGGCACCCATCTACTAACAGCAGTGGGCCGTCAAAAGGGTTGAACTACCTCTCAAGCGTAAAGTTGGCTGACGATGAGTGATGACATTATTAAGCGATTGTTAGGCAATTGTGATTGCGTAGATGATGAACTGTGTTTTGATTGTGAAATAACTAAAGAAATCACAGGCTTAAATCTTGAAATAGCCTTGCTTAAAAGCAACATATGGACTTTAGAAACTAACAACCGTTTAAGGGAAAACAAATCATGAGTGAGTACACCCACAACGATGACGTGGCAGACATGATTTATGCCAAAGAGCAAGAAATTAAACTGTTAAAAGAAGCGTTGCTACGCATTGAGGCAGAGTTGAACCGCATCAACAATGAGTACAGCCGTGGCCTTTAACCTTGACGATTACGAGCCAGTAGCCAGCCGTCTAGACCGTTTCCTAAAGGCACACCCTGATGCCAGGGTAATTACTGATCTAGTGCATTACCTGTCTGATGTGGCCGTGTTCAAATGCGAGCTGTGGCTTAATGACGAAATCATTGCTACGGGCTGGGCAGAAGAAATCCGTGGCCAAGGCAACGTGAACAAAACCAGTCACCTAGAGAATTGTGAGACAGGCGCGGTAGGTCGAGCACTTGCTAATGCCGGTCTAAGTGGTTCTGACTTTACTAAGCGCCCAAGCCGTGAGGAAATGGGCAAAGTGCAGCGCATGACAGAATCAGGCAATGGCACAATCACAGAATCAAGCAACCTTGCTAGCGAAAAGCAACAGAACATGATTAGGGCCGTGTGTAAGTCAATGGGCAAAGTACCACCACACAACTTGCAAGCCATGACTAAGCGCGAGGCAAGCGCCTACATTGACAGCCTCAAGAATGGCGAACAGCCAGCGCCGACCTATGACAGTCCTGAGGAGCCTTTCTAATGACTGATGACATTGTGACCCGACTACGGCTTTGGGCATCAGTGACAGAGGGCGACCATGTGATTGAAGAACTGCACAAAGCAGCCGATGAGATTGAACGCCTACGGGCAGATGTTATGTATTGGAGAGCATTGCCCTACTGCTCTGAATGTGGTTGTGGTACTTGTCAAGACAACGAACAGGTGTTTAACAATGAATAACAACACAGCGACAGTTGTAATTATTGCAATTTTGGTTAGCCCACTTTTGTTGGTAATTTGGAAAGGACTTTCTAATGGCTGACGTGCTAACCCTGCTCATTATGTGCATCTCACTGTTCATGTGCGGCTTCATGCTAGGCAAAGACAAATGATTCCCATCAGTGAAGCGTCATTCCTCGCACAGGTCAAAGCACTGGCATACCAATACGGCTGGGTAGTGCATCATAGCCAGCCTTCCATGACGCGTACAGGTAGGTACATGACTATGGGCAGCGTTGGATTCTTCGATTTAGTAATGGCCCATCAAGACAGAGGGCTCATATTTGCTGAGTTAAAAACAGAAAAAGGTAAAACAACAATGGCACAGGATTACTGGCGCAGTTCAGTAGAACGCCACGCTGAGTGCTATCTATGGCGACCCAGTGACCTTGACTTCATAGCGCAACGGTTAGCTCAATGGTGATTGTGGCTTGGTACCTACTGCTATTGTCGCTGGGCATTGCTTGCCTTCAAGGCATACGCAAGAACTAACCTGTCATTTGCCTAGGGGTGCGAAACATAACACGAAAGGCCCCTAGGCACCTACAACTAAATACGGCCATGGCCTCGTACGGGATTGCACTGTGCAGGCGGAACACACGGTGACGTGGGTAGAGCTGGCGCGCCCAACCACCCAAGATGACTTACGTGAAAGGTTGTTGGGGTAAGTCGCCAGTGCAGCGTTCCCTAACGACACAAAAGGCGAATGGTGTTCCACCCTAAACAGTCCGGCAGCCAACAGCGAACAGCTGTGAAATGTGGGGGGCACAAACACCCGAGACCAGCACACACACGAAAGCAACCGCAGCGAAGCAAGGGCGGTAGTAGCATCAGCCTCATGGCAGGCAACAGGAAAACAACCCAGCAATACCGACAAAACAGAGCAGCACTCCTAGAAGGCAACCCAGACTGCTACTGGGGATGTGGCAACAAAGCCACACAAGCTGACCACCTCATAGAGCATGACGCTGGCGGAGACGACTCAACAGCCAACCTTGTACCCTCATGCAGAACGTGCAACTCAAAGCGCGGAGCCATCTATGTGAACAACAAAACAGCACAACGCCAAGCAGCACGCAACCAAGCACTAAACGGCCCGCCAAAACAACCGCAAAACGAAACGCCAAAACCCAATTTTTTGGGGGAAGCATCCACCCCGAGCCTTTCCTCAGATCGGAAGAGACACGTC
>Ga0181349_1000657_pt1 | contig 14790 bp, 19 predicted proteins | sample Su13VDMM110SD_FD_130106 | JGI IMG/M metagenome (GOLD analysis project Ga0181349, IMG submission 130106) | Freshwater viral communities from Lake Michigan, USA - Su13.VD.MM110.S.D | ecosystem: Environmental > Aquatic > Freshwater > Lake | place: USA: Michigan | collected 2013-07-16 | reverse complement strand
ATGATGAACGATGCCTTTGCCGCCCTCCAGCGGATGAAGGCGTCGAGGGTCGCGCAGGTGTCGGGTGTGTTCGCTGCCCCCGCACGCGCCTCCTCGATGCCCTCCTCACCCCAGCTTGCGCTCGTCCCCCCGATCCCGGTCCTAGGGGCCGTGGAGGCCCTTGCTCGCCGCGCGGAGGCGGGAAAGGATGTGACCACGGAGGCGAGGAGGATCGCATCGCTCCCGAAGTGGGAGTACGCCGATCTGCTCGCACGCTGCCAGCCCGGCGGCGACCTCGACTACACGGAGCGTTTCCGCGTTCCGGGTGGGACCATGACCCTGAAGCCCATCCAGAACCTCGCTCTGCATTGGATCGAGCAGAAGAAAGGGCTGGTGGGGCCGCTCGCTGTCGGGTCAGGGAAAACTTTGCTTTCTCTGCTCGCAGCCCCCGTCATGGGGGCGCAGCGTCCGGTGCTGATGATCCCGCCCGCGCTCCAGCTTCCGCTTCACCACGAGATCGCGCGGCTCAAGAAGCACTTCCGCATCCCGCTCAACCTCTACATCATCCCGTATTCGCAACTCTCCGTTGCGAAGAGCACCGACCTGCTCGAGCAACTGAAGCCCGACCTCATCATCGCAGACGAGGCTCACTCTATTCGCAGTCCCGACGCCGCCCGCACGAAGCGCGTTCTACGCTACTTCCGGCAGTTCCCGCAGACGCGCTTCATCGCGCTCTCCGGCACGCTGACCGCGAAGGAGTTGAAGGACTACGCCCACCTCTGCGAGCTTGCGCTGCGCGACGGTAGCCCCGTACCTCTCACGGAGGGCGACCTCCTCGCGTGGGGTAACTGCATCGACGCGAACGGCACGCCGCAGGAGAAAGACTGGAGCCTCTTCGCGGCTTTCCATGATGTAAGGCACTTGCCCCACGAGGCGCGACGGGATGCAGCGCGGGATGCCTTCCGCGAGCGGTTCAACTCCGTGCCGGGGGTCGTCGCCACTCGTGAGGCGAGTGTGTCCTGCTCGCTCAACCTCTTCGAGAGGAGTATCGCGACCCCGACGGAAGTCGTCCACGCCCTCATGGAACTGCACAAGACATGGACGCGCCCAGACGGCGAGGAGATGGATAGCGCCCTCTCGCTCTGGCGGCTCGGGATGCAGATGTCTCAGGGCTTCTACCTGCGCTGGGTGTGGCCCGAGGGCAAGGTAGACCACGAGTGGATGGAGGCGCGGTCCTCGTGGCATCGCGAGGTCCGGTACGTCCTCCAGCGCAACCTCGGGGGCATGGATAGCCCGCTCCTCGTCTGGAACGCAGTGCAGCGTGGGCAGCTTGACCATCCCTCCATCGTTCGCGCCTTCGATGCGTGGAGGGGGCAGAAGCACAAGCCGCCACCGCCCACCGAGACGGTGTGGATCAGCGACTACCTTGTTCGCGATGCGCTCGCGTGGCACCGTGAGCACCCGAAAGGCATCATCTGGCACTCGGACCTCGCGACGGAGAACGCACTCCGTGCTGCGGGCGTGCCTACCTACGGGGCAGGCGAGACACCTCCTCTCGAAGGGGGCCGGGGAGGTCTGGCGCTCTCCATCCGCGTCCACGGGACGGGGCTGAATCTCCAATACGCTCACCACGAGAACCTCATCCTGTCGTTCCCCTCAAGCGGGAAGACGATGGAACAGCTTCTCGGGCGCACGCATCGTCAAGGGCAGGACGCGGACGAGGTGGCGTGCTGGTACTACTCCCACACGGACGCTGCGCGGGATGCCTTCCGTAACGCCCGTGAATCGGCGCGGTACATCGAGCAGACGCAGGGGTCGCCACAGAAGCTCTGCTACGCGACCTATGCGTAGTTGCGGAAAGAGGGCGAGCGGGGGTGGCGCGCCGCAGGGGTGCGAGGTAGAGGATCGGTGCCGCCGAGAGTTCGCTTGAGGTGGCCTAGAACGAACGGACAACGAGCCGCGTGAGCGGCATGGGAGCACAAGATGGGTGTATTTTCTGGTATCGAGAACGCAAAGTCCACGGAAGGCGGTAACTACCTTCGTCCCGGCATCTATGACGTGGAGGTGGTGCGATTGTCGGTCGGTCAGACCCGCAAGGGTGTGAACTTCTTCGCCGCCGATCTCCGCATCTTGGGGTCGAACAACACCGACCACCGTGTGGGCGAGGTTGCCAACTGGTTTGTAGGCTTCGACAAGGACGCGGCTCTGGGCAACGTCAAGGCGTTCGCTGTGTCGGCTCTCTCGAGTGAGGGGGCTATCGACCCGGCTACCATCACCGAGCCCGTGATGAACGCGCTCGTGGAGAAGGGTGGTGAGGCTATCGTGGGCACCAAGCTCAAGGTTCAGGTGTCGCTCGTGGACACGAAGGGTGGCGGCAAATACTCCAAGCATCACTGGTTCCCCATCGGGGCACAGGTCAGCGAGTAGTACCCCCTGCGGGGCACATCTAGGGGAGCGCAGGATGCGCTAGCTGGCAGGATGTCGGCTCCCCGCGACGTGCCCCGCACCTCTTTTGGAGGTGCCCCATGCGACGCATCGGCATTGACACCGAGACGTACCTCATCAACGCCGATCAGGGCATCGTCGCCCCACGCTTGGTGTGCCTGACCTACTGTACCGAGGAGGCTGAGGTCGGCTTGCTCGGGCGCGACGACGCGCTGGCGACGATGCACGCGCTCCTCGACGCGGACGACATCGAGTTTGTCGCCCACCACGCGCGCTTCGACTTCGCGGTGCTCTGCGCTGCGGATGCCACACTGCTTCCGAAGGTCTTCCGCGCCTACGACGAGGGCCGGGTACGCTGCACGATGGTCCGCGAGAAGCTGCTCGCCCTCGCTCGCGGCGAGCTTGCGGACGAGGGGGACACAGGTGCGAAGCGGAATGTACGCTTCAGCCTCGCAGCCTGCGTAGAGCGGCGCTTCGGCATCGACCTCTCGGAGGCCAAGGGCACGAAGGGCGGTCCCCTCCCGTGGCGGATGCGGTTCTCTGAGCTTGACGGCACCCCGGTCGAGTCGTGGCCCACCGAGGCCCGTGACTACGCCTTGGACGACGCGAAGTACAACCTCGCGCTCTTTGACGCGCAGACGACCGAAATCAACGAGCAGGGAGCGAGCGGGGATACTGTCCCCGACGAGGCTCCACAGACGCGGGCCGCGTTCTGGTTGTACCTCATGTCCGTGCGTGGCGTTCGCACCGACCCGCAGCGGGTCAATCGTCTCAATACGGCCCTACGGGCTGAATACGCTCGCATCAACGCCCTCGTTCGCGCCGCCGACGTTCTGAAGCCCAAGATGCAGAAGGGCGAGATGGTGTGGAGCAAGAACATGACCGCCCTGCGGGGTCGCGTCGTCTCTGCCTACGGCGGGGAGGAGCGCACCCCTATGACTGCGGGAGGGAAGAAGGGCGTACCCGCTGTGAGCACCTCCCGCGAGCATCTCCTCGCGCCCATCGACAAGGTCGTTCTCAAGTGGGTCGAAGACCTTGAGCAGCAGGTATTCGCGGCACGGGCGGAGCGAAGCGAACCGGACATGGAAGGAGAGGAAGCCGCCGCCCTGTCGCGGGAGCTTGCCTGCGCTGCCGCAGATGCCCACGGGCTGGACCGAGAGCAGGTCTACAACTGGCTTGTGCTCCACGCCGTGGCAGAGCGTAGTGGGGTGGAAAAGCTGCTGAAGACCTACGTCCCGACGCTGCTGCAAGGCACGCAGTTCCCCATCACGACCTCCTACACGGAGCTTTTGGCCTCTGGGCGTACCAGCAGCGTGAAGCCCAACTTGCAGAACCCGCCGCGAAAGGGAGGCATCCGAGAGTGCTTCATCCCGCGTCCCGGCTACTTGTACGCCTTCTGTGACTACTCGTTCATCGAGCTTTGCACCCTCGCGCAGTCGTGCCTCGAGTATTTCGGTTGGTCGCACATGGCCGATGCCATCAACGTGGGCCTCGACCCCCACCTCGACATGGCCGCGTCAATGCTCGGCATCGACTACGAGGAGGCCAAGCGCCGAAAGAAGGCCGATGATCCGCAGGTTTCGGAGTATCGCCAGTTGAGTAAATGCTTGAACTTCGGTTATCCCGGTGGCCTCGGGGCCGCGAAGTTCGTTGAGTACGCCCGTGTGGGCTACGGTGTCATCCTGTCCGAGACGGATGCCCGCCGCCGTAAGGAGGAGTGGTATCGCAAGTGGCCTGAAATGCGCCTCTACCACCAAATGTTCGGGAACATGGCGCTCGGAGACGCAGAGTTCGACGTTGTCCAACCGGGGAGCGGGCGCGTGCGGGGAAAGTGTTTCTATACGGCGGCTTGCAACACGGTCTTCCAAGGCCGGGCAGCGGACGGGGCGAAGCGAGCCGGATGGTATCTCGCGCAAGAGTGCTACCTCGGCTACGGCAAGCTCTGGCCGAACGACGGTCGGGCGCGCTCGCCGCTCTACGGCTCCCGCCCGGTGCTCTTCGTCCACGACGAGTTCATCCTCGAAGTGCCCGAGGCCAACGCGCACGAGGCCACCTTGCGGCAGTCGGAGGTGATGATCGCAGGCATGAAAGAGGTTGTGGCGGATGTGAAGGTCGGCACGGAGTTCGCCGTCGCTCGTCGGTGGTACAAGGGTGCGAGCGCCTCCTACGACGAGAACAAGCGCCTCGTGCCGTGGGAGCCCAAGGAGAAGAAGGCATGACAAACCTACCTCCGCAGCATTGACGAGACACCTGTCTCAGAGGTAGATGGGCCGCATGGACACGCACCCTCCGCGCCGCCTTCACCTTCCCCGCCACCCGCCGCACCCGCGTATCGCCACGCTCCGTTCGCAGGGCTGGACCGACGCGCAGATCGCTGCCGCCATCGGTGCGAGTATGCGCGCGGTCGTTCGTTGGGCGGCGGGAGACACCCGCCCGCTGCCCGTCTACGAGGCCAACCTGTCTCGTCTTCCCGACGCTCCGGGCGTCGAGGCGAAGGTGGAACTGTGACGGACCCGCACGCGCTCTGCAAGCTCTACACGCCGGGCACCTGCGCGCAGGCCGTGGTCGATGCGCTTCCGATCCGTGCAGGGGAGTGGGTTCACGAGCCGCACGCCGGGGGAGGCTCGTTCTTGCGGGCTCTCGAGAACGCTGGCGTGCGCCTGACTGCGACGGACATCGCACCCGACGAGGGGGTCACGTTTCGAGGCGGGTGCGTCCCTGAGCAGGCCGACTTCCTGACATGGTCACCGGGAGAGACTTCCCCCGATTGGATCATCGGGAACCCACCCTACACCTCCGCAGAAGCCCACATCCGCCATGCTCTGCTGGTGTCGGGGCGCTCCGTGGTGTTCGTGTTGCGGCTGGCGATGCTGGAGGGTGTGGGCCGCGCCGCTGGCCTCTGGGCAGAGACACCGCTTCGAGAGGTCATGGTGCTGGCTCCGCGACCCTCCTTCACGCTGAACGGTCGAACGGACACCAAGACCGCCTACGCGGCTTTCTGGTGGGACAAGTCATGGAAGAACCCGCCGCAGGTCCGGTGGGTTCGCTGGAGTCGCCGTGGAGGGAATAACGATGCCAACGCCTGAAGCTGTCCTCGAGTGGATGGACGAGAACGTCGAGGAGTACCTGCGGCTCGAGCCTCGCGAGGACTTCGACCCGTGCGTCGTCGGCGTCGCACGAAGGTTCAACGACATTGTACTCGTCTACGACATCGGCAAGGTGCTTGAGATGTTCGTCGCGCAAGGCATGACCGAAGAAGAAGCCGACGAGCACTTTGAGTTCAACGTCATCGGGGGGTGGCATGGTGACATGACCCCCATCTTCAACGTGCCCATTCCCTCTCTCGGAGAGTTCCCATGATCATCGGTCGCCCTCAGAACATTGAAGCCTTTCAGCCCCTCACCGCTCCTGAGTTCGCCTACCTGCGCCAACCCATCGAGCAGGCGCTTCAGCAGGGCATCCCGCTGGAGCAGCAGATTGGCGTGGACTTCAACGCCATGTGCCGCCTGCTGAAGACGGTCGTCGCCATGAGTGCCGAGATCCAGCGCCTGCTTGCCGACAAGCCTGCGGACATGAGCGCGGACCAGCCCTCCCCCGTCGCGTCGATGACTGACGACCCCGTCGAGGTGACCTCTGCCGAGGAACCGCCGCTCCCGTTTCTCACTGCTCGGACGCCCATCGTTCTGGCCGAGGAGTAGTCGTGCGCGTCTACGACCCGAACCGCGCGTGCGCGAAGTGCGGAAGCACCGACGTGGCGACTGCCTACCGTTCGCGTCCGCCGTCTCGCATGGAGCGTGGTTGCCGACGCTGTTTGCACTTTTGGTTTGAGAAGCCCCTCGACTCCGTCGAGAAGCCCCTCGCCGTGTCGGAGACTCCTGCCGCCAAAGGTATCGGCACCGGGGACAACGGCACCAAGGGCATCGGCATTGGGGACAATGGCACCAAGGGCATCGGCATTTTCCGACTGAACCCCCGCGACTGACGAGGTTACCGTGTCCGAGAAGCGCGCACTGACGCAAGAAGAGTTCGAGCAGATGCAGCCCATCCTGATTATGAAGAAGGATAATGGCAGTTCGGGCGTCATCGTCGCCCTCGACAACACGGCTTTCGAGTCGCCGGGGGCATGGGGCATCGTTATCGCGGACCTCGTCGCGCATGTCGCCAACGCCTACCAGCAGGACGGCTACTCGGGTCTTGCCGTTCTCGAGGATGTGCGTCGCATCGTCCTCGCGGAGCTTTCCTCGCCCACGGACAAGCCCGAGGCGTGCGATTGGGAGATGACATGAGCCGCGACTACGTCGATCCCTACGTTCTCCTCGCGACCATCGGCCTCGGCCTCGTCGTCGCGGGCATCGGCTACATCGGCTGGTGGTACGGCCATGAGCAAGGCACTTGCGAGGTCGGCTGCGGGAAGGTCACCGCCGGGATGGGCGAGGGTGTCTACCGTGGCGGCACCTGTCGCTGCATGGTCAATGGCGAGGTGATTCCATGACCGTACCCCTCTCCCAACTCCTCGTAACGGGCGACTGCGTCGAGACGATGAAGACCCTCCCAGACGCATCCATCGACGCAGTCGTGTGCGACCCACCCTACGAACTATCGTTCATGGGCAAGACTTGGGACGCATCGGGGGTTGCCTTCCGTCCCGAAACGTGGCGTGAGGTACTGCGGGTGCTCAAGCCGGGGGGCTACCTGCTCGCGTTCGGGGGCACCCGCACCTACCATCGTCTTGCCGTCGCCATCGAGGACGCGGGGTTTGAGATTCGGGACAGCATCCACTACACCTACGGCTCCGGCTTCCCAAAAAGCCTGTCCGTTCCCTCCGCTATCGACAAGGCGGCGCGGGGCACACCGCAAGGAAGCACGAAAGGCGACCCGATGAAGCGAGGCAAGGGCGCGCTACCCTCCCGCGAAGTGTTCGCGATGGGCGGGAGTGACGGAGGCGCGACGACGGGGCTCACGAACGAATACGATGAGTACGTCCCCGCTACCGACGACGCGAAGATTTGGAAGGGATGGGGGACAGCCCTCAAGCCCGCACACGAGATCATCGTCGTGGCTCGCCGCCCGCTGGAGGGCACCGTCGCCGGGAACGTGCTGAAGCACGGCACCGGAGCCATGAACATCGACGGGTGCCGCGTCCCGCACGGCGGCGATGTGGACATGGACGCCGTCCAGCGGCAGCAGCACTCCGGGGGAGTCATTGAAGGCGCGTTCGGTGCCGCCGCGCTCGTCGGGAAGGAGATCGCCACCTACAAGGAAGGGGGCCGCTGGCCCGCGAACGTGATCCTCTCTCACCACCCAGCCTGCGGCGAGGACGGGTGCGCGCCGGGATGCCCGTGCGCCGCGCTGGACGCGCAGAGCGACACCGGGGGCGCATCGCGCTACTTTAACGTCCTGTCCATCGAGGAGGACGACCTCGTGCCCTTCATCTACACGGCGAAGGCATCCCGAAAGGAGCGAAATGCGGGCCTGCCCGATGGCACGACCTGCACGCACCCGACCGTGAAAAACATCGCCGTCATGCGGCACCTCGTCCGCCTCGTGACACGCAAGGGCGGGGTCGTTCTTGACCCCTTCATGGGAAGCGGCACAACGGGCATCGCAGCCGTCCTCGAGGGCGTCAACTTCATCGGTATCGACCTCTCCGAGGAGTATGTCGAGATCGCAAAGGCCCGTATTGCCCATGCGGGCGGAACCCCGGAGGCCGCGTGAACACCCTCTATAACCTCCGCGCATGGTGCGAGTGGAGCGACGGCGAGCCTCCGTCCTGCGCCTCGTTCTGCGTCGAGGGCGAGTATGTCGAAGAGGACAAGACGCTCGCAACCGCGCCGCTCAGCCTCTACCACTACGAAAACGAGTGCCGCTGGGGCTTCGGCACGGGGAGCTATCGCGACGGCAACTACCAGACGCATCACCCCAAGTTCCATCGCTGGCGCTACGTCGGGCCGCTCGTGCCGTCGCTGGAGGCACAGGGCCGGGCCATCCTCGTGTGGGAGTGGCGGGAAGCGCCGGGCGAGCTTCGGGCGCTCTCCTCGCACGGTGGGGACGAGGACTACGTCGGGCTCTTGCCGAAGGACATGGACCCCCCGTCTTGGATGGATACGGGGTCTGCCTTCGGATGCTGCTCCGTTTCGGAGCATCCTCTTGAGGACGGTCGTAGGGTCTTCATCGGAGCGCACGCATGAGCGAAGGTACTAAGGAAGTTGAGCAGATCCGGTACACGAGGTGGGGCAGCGAGCCGCCTGAGCATCGGTGGTACTGGAACGCGGTCGGCGCGATGGCTGACCTCATCGGGATGGCCCTGCGGTCGCGGGGCATCTACGTCGTGCAGGCCAAGGAAAAGTACGGTCGAGCCTCGGTCTACGTCGGGTCGCACGACGACGAGGATGCTGCGCTCACCTGTGTCGAGGAGCGCCGGGCCTACCGCGAGGTCTACATGGCCGCGCTGGAAGCCGCCCCCATGCTCCGTCGTGCAATCCTCGACGGTGCCGACTTTCCGAAGCTCGCCAGCGGCGAGACAACCCCCGAGCAGGAGCCCGCATGAGCAAGCGCGATCAGTACCGTGTCCATGTGACCGCCCTCGTCAGCGGGTGGGCGACCTACAACATCCCCGAAGGCGACAAGATCCGGCACTTCGTGGACGGCTCCTCGGAGGTCGAGTGGGACTTGTCCACCGTGCGCGACTTCGAGCACCACGAGGCCGAGTATTCGCACACCTTCGATTCGGAGGACTGCTGGGGCGAGTGCGAAATCGAGGACGCAAGCAACCCCGATACCCGTGCGCCCTACCCACGCACGGACGACGATACCGCCCCGGACAACGACGACGGCTTCCCGTTCTAGGTGGGGCAGGCGAGAGCAGGTAACAAAGTAGGTGGCGAGGGGTGGACGGTAGGCGAGGGCGTGGCTAGAGGTATTGCGTGCCCCGCCTTCCCCTCACCTACAGGCGAGCACGGAGTGTCCCCGTGAACATCACCCTCGAGAACATCGACATCAAGAACCCGCAACACCTCGCCCACGCGCGCGAAATCTACGCCACACTCTCCTCCGCTCTGCTCGCGACCGTACAAGACATTCGCATCGACTTCCGCACGCTCGACCTCATTCCGATGCACGCCACGGACGAAATGCCCGCTGGCACGGACGAGGTGCCTCGCGTTCCGTCTGTCCCGCAGGAGGCCAAGCTCGGCATCTACGGGAAGACGACGAGGCTCTTCCTTCAGTCGATGCTCACGCGCATCACCAACGAGGGCAGCACCACGCTGGAAGAGGTTGCTCACGAGATGAACATCAGCCTCGATACGGCGCGTGCCTACCTTCGCAACGCCGGGCGAACGGCGGGGGCGTACAAGACGTTGCTCCCGGTCAAGCCCGTGTGGAACCACGAGAGGGGCTGCAACGACTACCACGCCAACGTGGTGTGACCTAGCAGGGAGCGGTGCGAGAGCGGGTGACGACTGACGAGCAGACCGTTACGGGGTCTGACAATCGTCAACCCGCTGCGCTTCCGCTGAAGTATCCGAGCCGTCCATGCCCGTCCCTGAGTTTCCGCTCCCCGACACCGACCTGAAGGCTCTCCACGCGCAGATTGCTGACGGAGTGCCTTGGCGAGAGGGAGTGCTCACCGCCGAGCAGGCTCAGGCACTCGTCAACGAGGTGCTGCGCCTTCGTCGTCTCGTAGGTGAGAAGGACGCGCTCGTGGCCTCCCTGTCGCGCCGCAACGCGCACCTCATGGGCGTTCTGTCGTGACCGACCGTCGTATCCTTCCCGGCTCCCTTGTCTGGGTGCCGGACGACGGCGAGCGCGGCATCGTGATCGCGTGGAACCTCTCCCGCACCAAGGTGCTCGTGGCCTTCGCCGCGTGGAAGAACGGGGCCGAGATGGCCCTCGTCCCTGACGCGCAAGAAGACCTATTCGAGAGCGGCTACAGGTCCAAGGACTACGGCTCGGAACCTCCTACCGCCCTTCCGAAGGGCACCTTCCTTGCGTGGTATCCGGTGGAGCATGTCACGTTCTCCCCACCTCCGTGGCAAGACCGAGCGCGGTACTGCACGGATGCGTACCCCGAGGATGCCCTGCTAGCCGACCTCGGGGCGACGACGGCCTCCGTGACCCGTGCCAAGCTCGAGCGACTCGCGAGCCTCTTCGGCTGGAACGCTGCGGCGAAGACAGAGGACGGCGAGCCTATCGCGGACCCCGATGCCCACATCGAGAACTTCATCGGGCTGCTGGAGAACGACCTTGAGGCCATCGACAAGGTGCTCGGCCTCGACGGCGAGGGGCGCACCCGGTTCTACGGCGACCGCGCGGTGCGAGCACAGTCGCTCGTCCGCGAGCTTGCTGCGTACCGGAACGCTGCCAAGGCGGCACGATACGTCCGCTAGGTTGGGCTGGTCAGATTATTGTCATGGCGAGCTTGACAGGCGCGCGGGACTGAGGGTAGGTGATGGGTGCTGGCGGGGGAACCCGGTAGCCTCGGAACTACGACACACCGACCACGACCCTCGGAGCCTGCCCATGTCTGTGAACACCAAGTTCGCCCTCTACGATTTTGCGGGGAACGCGCGCGAATACTACTTCGTGGACGAGGTAATCGTCCCGAAGCCCGTCCTCGAAGCCACCATCTCCCACCATGTCGTTGTTCTCGACCGCAGTGGATCGATGTACTCGGTCATGGATGCCACCAAGGCGATGGTCGAGAAAGTGATGACCGTTGAGGAGTTTCAGTCCTCCGGGCTCCTGCTCACCCTCATCAGCTACTCGTCCAAGGGCGACTACACCGTCCACTTCGCTCGCACGCCCGTGTCGGAGGTGCTCGACCCGGCGAAGCCGCATGTCAAGGCGATGCGGGACATCCGTGCGACCTGTCTTACCAGCGTGAGCGGTGCGCTCGCGGAAGCCCTCAACCACATTCAGCCCAGCGAGACGACTGCCGTGACCGTCCACACGGACGGGTGGTTCAACGACGCTTCCCCCGCCGCCGAGAAGAAGGCGGTGGACAAGTGGCTCACCCGCGTCCAGAAGGAGTTTCCCAACGTCTTCTGCAACACGGTCGCCTACGGAAACTACACCGACTTCTCGATGCTTGACCGCATGTCGCAGAGCCTGTCGGGCAAGACCGTCGTGGCGAAGGATGTGAAGCAGGTCTACACCGCCCTGCACGACACCAACGCGCTCCTCGCGGGTCGTGTTCTTCCGGCGCTCCACATCAGCACGGAGGAGGGTGACTTCCTCGCGTTCCAGAACCTGACGCAGAAGAAGGTGAACGGCTCGTCCACCGACTTCGCGGTCAAGGGCGTGGGCCCCGACGATCAGACCCGCCTCCTGCGCTACAAGAAGGTGGCTGAGAGCACTTGGAAGCGCAGCCCGCGCCCCGAGGCATCCGGCGAGGACGAGGAGAGCCTCCTGCCCGTGTACATTCTGGCGCGCACGCTCCTCGCCCAGCACCGCCTGAACGACGCCAAGTACGCCCTCGTCGCCACCCGTGATGCCGTCCTCGTCGGTCGCCACTACAAGGCCCTCACCTCCTCCGCGCTCGCAGAGATGGCGATGGACCTCGAGGGACGCATCGCGGGCGGTGGCCCCGCAAAGTCTTACTTCAACCAGCCCGGCCTCGGTTTCGGGAGCGACCGCCTCTCCGTGCTGGAGCTTTGCCAGACGCTGGAGAAGCACCGGAAGGACTTCACCCTCGACCTCCCCGCCTTCATGCAGGGGTACACCCGTCGCGGCGTGAAGCGCCTCGTGGGGACATGGAACGACGATAGCACCTTCGCCCCGGCGAACACGCGCCTCGTACCCACCGACGATGCTGAGGCCGTCAGCGTGACCGCGTTCGACCTGTCCAACGCGGCCTCCACCATCAACATGCAGGTCACGCGCACCGCCGACCTGCACAAGGCCGGTGCAAAGGTGGTGCAGGTCGCGGGCAAGAAGCTGGCCCTGTCCGAGATTCGCTCGTACACCCTCGTGGGCGACGGCGAGGTCAACGCGGAGCGCCTCCCGCTGAACATCAGCGGCAAGAAGTTGCACGCGGCGCTCGTGAAGGGCGGGCTCCTCGAGGATGCACCCTTCGACCACACCAAGCAGTACCTCATCGACCTGACCAGCATGTCGGTGTGCCCGCTCTCTGGCTCGGTCGCGTTCCCCGCCGACGAGGCGTTCGACGGCCTCGTGCGCCTCACGGTCGCACGCGGCATCCTGACGGCGGTGCTCGGCGGCTCGGGCAAGGCCGACGAGTGGACGGCAGAGCAGGTGCTCGAGTTGAAGGCGCACGACCTCACGCCCGCGCTCTGGTACTCCGCGCCGACGACGAACCCGTACCGCGACCTCACGGAAGCCGTGAGCGCAGGCGAGGTCGATAGTCGCACGACCTACAACGTCACCGTGGGCGATGCCCGCATGGTGTCCGTGAAGGCACTCTACTCGGCCAACGAGTACCTCGCCCGGCGCTTCTCTGTGAAGGTCGAGGGCGCGGACCCGGCTGACTGCGACAAGGAGGGCAACCTCAAGAAGCCCAAGTTCCTTGACCTCCTCAACCCGAAGTCTACGGTGGGCCTGAAGACGCTCTCGGCGCGCACGAAGTTGAACGCCGTTGACGACCTGATGTTCCCCATCTTCGAGAAGTTCATCCTCGGCGGAAGCGTGGGCGGCATGCACATCGGCCTCTCCCGCGAGACGTTGGTCAAGCTCCTTGAGGTGGTCGAGGAGGACATCGAGCGCATCTACGCGCAGACCCTACGCCCGCTCGCGTTCTACATCGGGGCCACGGGCCTCGTGCCGGACGGCTGGGAGGTCGAGGTGCTCGACGCGGAGGCGCTCGCGGCCCGCTTTGAGGGCATCGACATCGAGAAGAAGCAGGCGGACGGTACGTTCCTCGTGCAGGGGAACACGGTGGTCGGCATCTTCTCGGAGGTCGCGTATTTCAGCACTGAGCGCGGTGTGGAGCGCGCCCAGAGCGTCGGGTCGAACGAGGACGCTGCGTAGTCTACTTGGTCACGGCGGGGGTGCTCGTGGCGGCAGGCGTGTTCTGCACGCCACCCAGCCCCCGCGCGATGCTCGTCAGCGTGCCCGCGACGAAGGTCACCCCGAAGGACGCTGCGAGGCGGCGACCGTAGGACCACTCGGGCTTAAACGCCTTCACAATCCACGGGTTGATGGCGAACACGCCCACGCCTAGAACGGTGCCTACGACGGCGATGCCCGCGAGGCCCCACTTGGCGGCTTCGCCGTCGGCGGCGGCTTTGTCCGTCCGTGCTCGAAACTCCGCGTTAACCCTGTCGGCCTGCTCTTCCAGAGTTTCAGCCCCGTAGGAGGAACGGTGACGAGCGAGGGCATGATGACGGGCGCGTGCGGGATGGGCGAACATGGCGAGCCTCGAAGGAGTTGTCCTTCCCCTACCCTGTGCGCGGCAGCAGGGAAGGCCCTTACCCTCACCCGGAGTGCTACATGTCCCGACCGACCCACGCCCTGAACGTGTTCGACCTCCAGCACGGGTGGAGCAACCACTACACCGTAGAGGGGGTGACCTTCGAGCAGCGAGTCGAGTGGTACTGGGGAGACATTGAGGTATCTGCCGTCCAAGTCAACCTTGCCGAGGGTCTTCCCACGGCGGTCTTCGCGCAGGTCACTGTGTGGTTCCGGGGCATGGGAACCGTCCACTACGTCGCGGACGCGCCCAGCCTCGCCGCCTACGTCGCCAAGGTGCTCCCCGGCGTGCAGGCGTTGGCGAAGCAGGAGTATCTGGTTATCGAGTAGGGGAGAGGGCGCAGTCCGGCCCGCACGCGGGCGACGGGGTGCGGGCTTCCTGCGCTACCTAGTTGAACACGGAGAAGCCGACGCGCACGATGTCCCGCTGGGCGCGCAGAGCGTCAGGACGTAGTCCGCGTTGTTGGCGAACGAGTCTTGACACCCGACTGCGGGCGACAGACCGGGGCACCCTCCGGTTGTCGGCGTGTCGTATGCATCCGGGCAAGTGGGTGAGTCGCACCAGAGGGTCCGGCAGTCACCGCTCGCGTGGTCGTTCGCGCAGGAAAGGACGGGACCGAAGGTCACTGGGACACCGCTATAGCCATTCTCAACATCCAAGTCGTAGTTGTCGAACTTGCCGTAGAGGTCGCCTGTGTTCCCTGCGGTGAGTTCCGCGCGCGTGCCCGAGCAGTCAGGGGTAGTGGTGATGCTCAGACCTTCCGTGAGGCACGCGGGGGTCCACGGGGAGCAGGTGCCGGGGGAATAGTCTCCGTTGACGATGACCCAGTACACGGAGCCCGACGGCTGGATGGTCGGCCCTCCGGTGCAGGCGCATTGGGGTGCGCCCGGTGTCCCGTCGCTGTCACACCCGACATTGTAGGTCAGCGTCATCGCGCT
>Ga0181349_1000656_pt1 | contig 14798 bp, 28 predicted proteins | sample Su13VDMM110SD_FD_130106 | JGI IMG/M metagenome (GOLD analysis project Ga0181349, IMG submission 130106) | Freshwater viral communities from Lake Michigan, USA - Su13.VD.MM110.S.D | ecosystem: Environmental > Aquatic > Freshwater > Lake | place: USA: Michigan | collected 2013-07-16 | reverse complement strand
CAGCGTATCATAGTATCTCCGTTTTGTCTTCTGAGATCCAGACCCAGTGAGGACTACCATCGAGTAGAAGCAAGGCTGCGAAGGCGTTGTCCCCCGTGATGTCCCGTTGCTCGGCGGAGCAGCGCCCACGGTTTGGGCGTCCCGCAGCGTCCAAGACCAGACAGATCCGGTCAGGAGCGTCGTCCCAACCGCTTCTGTACCAGAAGAGATCACCCTTCAGACGGATGAGACCGCCCGCCCGAGCCTGGATCTTTTCAAGAAAGCCCATCGAGCCTCCGTGATCTCATCTCAATTGAGAGAGCGGTGAAGCCTTCAATAACTTTTTCGTTGATCAGGATCTTGACCTCGTTCCCTACGAGGTCGAGGACAAGAAAAACATGACCGTTGAGCTCAACGTACGTTGAGAAACCGTCATCGTAAAATTTACGAAGATCACCGGGTTTCATCCTGCCTCCTTCCTGGAACTGACACGGCCGCACCATCCTGAATTGATCCACCCAGTCATGCCGTCAACCAGGACGAGGTACGCGTTTCCAATTTCACCCTTTGGGTGAGCCCATTCGAGGATGAGTCCAATCTTGTCATAGCTTCTATGACGCTTGCAATTGATTCGAACGAGTTCACCCGGCCGCATCTCTTCTCCTCGCTTCTACATTATACCACGATCGAGCCGTCTTGCACGGGCTCGAAGAAGTCGATGTGAAACTCTTCCACGATCCCTACCTTGCACAGGAAGTCCACGACCATGACACCTGAACCAGGAACGAGGGGCCTGACCCGTAGTACGAGGACGATCTCCCCGCTCATGATGCCGACATCCTTGAGACGGGCAAGGTCACCGAGTTTCATCGAGGACATCCAGATCGATTCCTTGCACGCAGATGATCTCACCGCCGATCATCACGTTCCAGAGCTGGTAGCCATCAGGAATATCGGGAATCTTAAGCTTGATCTCTGGATCATATGATCTGATGATGATGCCCGTGATTCCGTAGAGTGGGTGTGCCTTTGTTGCAAACTCTTTCAGCTTAATGCGAACAAGGTCACCGGGCTTCATCTCTACCTCCCACGATCTTCGCCTGGATCGCGCCAGTCCACCAGAGCTTTCCTTCGAGCAGTATCTGAATCTTCGGGACGTCGAATCCACCCACTTTTCTGACACCAAGGGCTGCGACGAGTGCGATCTGTCCCGACTTCCACTCTCGGGAGAGACCTTGACTTGAGAAGGTGGGATGCATTTTCTCATGGACAGTGACGCTATTGCGTGCAGGCACCACAAGGTCACCGGTCTTCATCTTATTCTTCCAGTTATTTAATCACCACTCATCACCTACTCCAACCCAGTCCTTGTACTTCTCATCGCCGCCGCGCGCATTCCAATCAGAATCAATAGTCAGCCGCGAGCTGATTCCACCCCGCGGATTGAAGACCATCACAATTCGGAGTCTGTCTGGTTCGTAGGCACTCATCAAGTCATCATACACGACATTGATGAGACGCTCATAGGAGATGATCTTGTCACGAAACTGATAAAGATAGTACTTAAGCGACTTGAGTTCAACAATCTTGGATCTTGGATAGATCGTGATGTAGAGATCAGAAAAATCTGGCTGATCCTTGACTCCCAAGAATGTCACTTCTGGTGACTTGATCTTGACTTCATAGCCCTTATCTGATGGGTTGTTGATAACCTTGAGGAGAGATCGATCACTCCACACCTTGATACTTTCAGTCATTTAACTGCCACTCACTAGAACTAGTTGATTAACCTGTGCTGATACGACTTCTCCATTCACAAGAACGTCGTATACGACTTGCTCTCTATCAAAGATGTAACTTGTCTCCTTGAGGATTACACCTAAAAAGTTCAAGTCGTCTGTAGGATCATTGTAATCCATCAGGTAGACCCATTGACCTTCAATGGCAACTTCACCCTTTAGTTTTACTAGAGATCCAATTTCCATTTCTTGAAGTTGTTCCATCGTGTGGTACTCTTTCATGTTGTTATTTTATAACGTTTTTACGCTCACGCACGTGAATGATCTTCACCTGTCGTGATGAACTTATCTGCGACACAAAGCTGCCTGCCCCCAATAAGAAGCACATAGAATTTTTCTCTCACCTCCGGTATCTCTATCTCTGTGACTATGATCCCCACCATACCCACAGAGAGTTTCACTCTATCGTTCTTTTTCATCAACTTATCAGGCATTAGAGTCTGAATTTTATAGAGTTCCCAACCCCAAGGAATCTCTATGCCTTCTGATGACCAGTTCTTGATGAATACTAAGTCATTAGACTGATATGTCACCATGTCTTTAATCTCTGTATAGAAGAATCTTTATAAGAACTGCTCTATCTTTACTCAGATAGATGAGATTTAAAGTCTAAATTTTTTCGAGTAAATGTCGTCATCTGAGTTATAATCATCAAGCGACACCACGATAGATTCTCCCCAGTCCGTCGTGATCAGATCTAGATTCGGCACATAGACATCAACCTTGAACGCGTCGTGGACCTTGTGAACATCTACAACTACTCCAATCTGTTGGCCAGCAATGATGTTTCCCTTGCTGTCAACCCAGGATCCAGACATGAACACCACAATGTCGCCCGGCGTATGGCGAGGATCAAGACTAAACCAGGTCAAGCGGTTCCAAGAACTCAATAGCTATGTCAGAGCTTAGCTCTTCTCTCATGACACGAGCGTAAATCGGAGTCTCAGTGCCCGAGACGTAGATAAGTTTCATGATTAGAACTACATCACCCGACCTGAATTCAACTTCATCGTCACCAGTCAAAGAGTAGATGGCAACCATCTCAGGATCGAGTAAGACTACTCTAGCTAGAGATCCTTCCTCAAGATGATTCATTAGATTCTCTGATGATCTTGTCAACGTAGCCCTTCGACACCTTGTTGAGATCACCAGATGATCCGTCGATCAGACTGCTGATCGACTCCATCGCAGACACTAGACATCTAAAGCTTTCTGTCCCACCCGAGTAATAAAAGCGCAAGGATCGAAATTTCTCCTTCACCTGTTGCACCTCAAAATTTGGATATGCAAACGGATCCTCAGGAAATTTCTTCATGTGTTCATGAGCCCAGTTGTAAGTGGGATCACCAGGATTTTCTTCTGAGTACTTTTTAGCAGATAACCACAAGTTAGACTCGGATTTTGCTGCTAGCAAGATCGTATTGATTAAAAAGAACCATCCGTCACCGCATGAAAAACCATAGCGCATCAGTGATTGGTCTGATTCTGGATGAAACCAGGTGGGTTCGATCTCAATGAGCTTCGATTGTAGAGCTTTATGCATGTCTTTATTATACCATAGTTATTGTAAATTTACATGGTCGCGACCCTAATCACTTAGTCGTCGCGCATCAGATCACTTACATTGATGGGAATGAGCTCTTTTTGTCCTGTTACCTCTAGCAATGCGACCAGAGATCCTGATGCGCTGCCTGTATCCAAGTGGTATTGAGACTTCACAGTGCGGATCTCTTTGACCACACCCTTGATCTTTCCATTATATGCATAGAAAACTTTATCGCCGATCTTGATCAAGACATCCTCCTAAGACTTTTGTTGATTGACAATTTGTTGAGCAAAGCTTTGTCCGCCCTCTTCATCACGATCAAGAACCTTGAGTCTACTCATGACATCATCCTCTGTCGACACGTTATTCTGCTTTAAAGTGTCAGCCAGCTTCTTGACCTCCTCACTTCGCTTGATATCAGACGCATTCTTTGTGTTGCTGAAGTAGCGCTCTATCGCGGCTTCAGGCTTGATAGTAGTCTGATCACCACCGTCATCCTTGTCATCTGACTTAGAATCAGGTGCTGTAGCGGTCGAGGGTGATGCTGATGTGCTGCTCGTCGCAGTTATGACTTCACGTATCAGATTTCTTAGTAGTGTTGTTTTCATGGCTAAGTTTAAATATCTCTTCTTGGTCAATCATGCGAAGATGTCTATCCCACGCGACATTGAAATGTCCATCCAACTCGGGCCTGAGGTCATGAATGTGACCGTGAACAATCAGACGAGGGTTTAGATTTTTAGAGACGTTGATAGTCTCAACATTCATCTCGGTGCGCGGCTTGTGGATGTAGAGAACATTGTCTTCAATGATGTACCTTGACACACCGGAAAAGCCTGCGTCGAGGTACCAGGTCTGCTTCATGTGATCATGATTGCCCATGACAAGAAACTTATTCCCTCTGAGTGAGGCGATGATATCCTTAAGCTCTTGATCTCTACGTGAAAGGCCCGCAGTCAAATCACCGACGACTATCACTCTGTCACCGTCTTTCACGACGCTGTTCCATGTGTCAACAATGTGTTTGTTCATCTCGTATTCGTCACAGAACGGTCTGTCACAGTACTTGATGATGTTTCTGTGAAAAAGATGCAGGTCTGACGTAAGCCAAGTCGCCATGATTTAAATTATATCACACTCTTTCTAATGGTTACTCGCTGATACTAGATGCAAACAACTTTGTAATGACATTTTTTGTAATTCGACTTGTCGAAGAGATTCCTAGACAGTACTTGTGGACTGACAGGCTATCCATGAGCTTGTCCACGAAGCCAGGAGAGTTAATATATCTCACGCTACTATGGTAATCTACCTCTTGCCTTGAAGACATGACGCACCTCTCTTAGGGAATACTCACGTGAGAGGTGTTCTTGATCTTGCCTAAAATTCCACAATCTGTGTTTTCATTCTTGAGTTCTGGCATGATCTCACCTCATAACTCTAATTATGGAGGTGCCTTGAGACTCAGCTTAATTTTAGGGAATATGTCTTTGGCCCACAAGATCAGCCACTCATGAGCAATCCTGGCGCCCTGCTCAGTTATCTGTCCATCTTTCCTGAAGAAATCAAGATAGTCGGACACAACTTCATCATACGGCCGGCGCGATGAACAGGCCTGCATGTAGAATCCTCGACAAAATGGGTCGATCTCATCGTATGACATGATGTAGTCTGACATGTCAGATGTAGCTCTAGCTGCACGAGCAAGCTCCTCACTTGCCCACAACGCCCTGGGATGATCCTTTACACCGAAGAGGCGCCTTCTTCGGTTTATGATGTGCAAGATCTTGCCTGAGACGGGTAATTCTTCTCCGTACAGGTCTGCTTGATCTGGTCCCATCATCATGAAAGGTGAGATCGTCGATAGATGCTCAAGCTCGTGCCTGATGACTCCTACCAGCTCGTGGTACAAGGCACGATAAGATGTGGGATCGCGTGACCACGACAAAGTGATCCAAATGCAAGGCTCTCCATCTTCATCTCCGGCAAGACCATCGATCGAGAACATGCCGTCGGCCTTCATTGCAAGGACGTTGAGCCTGACCTTGAAGTCTGCTACGGACTCATCCTGATCTTCGTCTCGCTTAAGATCGGGCGGCCAGACATAGACTTTCTTTCGACCCGGCAAACTTCTGCTGAATTCGTGAGTCCTCGATGACTTCAACTCTCTAATAACATCTTTTGTGATCATCTTTGAGAGGCGCCTGAGGTGACGCTTGGGCATCTATTGATCCGCTAGGCTCACGATGTGTCGAACTTTGTCCTCTACGCTCTTGCTTGATTGATAAAGTTCAATTGCCTGAACGACGCCTGTCTGTAGGTACCTGTGAAGACCAGACGATCCGATGTTTTCGGCAGATTCCCACCTGTAACCGTGGTGCTCATATATGCCTGACTTCTTGTTCTTCTTGATTGTTGCCTTCTTGCACATCGTCTCTGCGACATACAGGTAGACAATTTTTCTAGGCACGTGTGTCTTAGTGTCATATGCAATGCACTTGATAGGCTCATCTTGACCGGGCACGAGGAGCGCGACAGGGATATTGACGTCGAGCAGCGTGTCTGGATCGATCAAGATTTCAAATCCGCACTCCTCGTAGCACTCTCTAGTCGCCGCATTCAAGATCTGGTCTAGCGAGACTGCATCTGACTTAAGATCACCACCGTCAGAATCTTCGATGCGTCCCTTTGGAAGATCATACTTCTTGAATATCTTCAGGAGCAAGACGCAAGGACCTCGACGTTCATCGTGTCTGATGATGACAATTCCTGCAGACTTTTGAGGTATCTGGTTCTCATTGATCATGGTCTGTCTCCAATATGACTACATCATCCTGCTCAGGAGTTGAGACCTCGACGACCATAGCGCCTTCATCACTTGTGCTGAGAACATGTATCAATTTTTGGTTGATGTGGAAAGTCTCACCCTTTGTCAAGAATCTTACTATGCGTGTTCCATCGCTGTCATCTGTGGTCAGAGTAAGTTTACCCTCAATCACACAGAGTGACTTGATTTTTGTGTTATGGTATTGTCTATCAAGTCGGCTGTGAGGATCGATGTAGAGAAACTTAGAAATATACCTGCTAGTCTCAGCCCAGACCTCCTCGTAGCCCCAGGTCTTCTTGAATATCCTCATGACCCATCTCTAACCTGACTAACAAGAGTGGATGAGGACTGGATCTTTCCACCACCGACACCAAATATCAACTTGCATCCAAGCTGCTGGCAAAGTTCAAACTCAGGAACATTGTCAGAAGAATCTCGATCTCCGCCTTTCGTGAAGATAAAGGGCTTGAGAATCTCAAGCGCACCAACGACTGTCTGGTTTCCATCATCCCACGGGACAACGTAGTCGACTCCTGCTATTCCCGAGATGATCTCCATCCTCTCGTCGGCAGGCATGAAGCTGTAACCTTTCTTCCTAAGGAGAAAGCCATCTCCATTGACTATGACTGCAAGACGGACCTTAGGACCGCTAGACCTTGCTATCTTAGCAGATTCAAGCAAGCATCTAAGATGACCCACATGCATCGGATCAAATCCACCAGATGTGACCACCAATCTCTCATTTTGAATTTGAGATTGAAGAAGAAGATCCGAGACACAGGCTAGAACTGTTCCAGGCATACTGACTCCATAATCTATATTCTACAATTATACGAGTCAGCCAGACCTTGTCAAATCAACCCATCTCCGTGAGCATTCTTTGCTTGAGAAGATATATGAAGCTCTCAAGCGTGTTCGCATCTGCGGCAAAAAGATCAGACAGGCCCAAGGTGAGTGCGTCTGCATCCTCGAGGCACCTGTTTGTCTCTTCAAGAAACTTGATCATGTCGCAGATCATTGAGTGACCTGCGGCGGCGATTCCAGTCGAAGAGAGTGCGGCAGGTGTTGGATATGCGCAGACGATCTGTGTCGAGCAGACCATCATTTGCTGCGGACATGCGACGTGGTGTCCTGATAACCCTACGCCCCTCTCGATCGCAGCGTCTATCATCTCAAGAAGCGCGTTGTAGATCTTGTCGTAGAGGATCGCGTGGTCTCCAGAGAAGCTCATTCCCTTGGTGAGGTGGTGAGCTCCGTGGAACCAGGCATACCCAGCACGTAGAAATGCCGCATATGTGAAGAGGTACTTACCTTGAAGCTGGGCGATGTCATCATGTGACATCTCGCTGGGTTGTATGACGATGATGTTTTCCATGTCTGATATTTATCGTCCTACTGGACCACCTGATGTGGAAATACAATAAATTTGTGGTTCACGGTATCATCATCGACAGGGACTCCTGCGGTGCGAAGCTCACGGGACTTTTTGTTGCCAACTGGCACGGCCTCATAAATGACACCTGCGGTGTCTTCCTTGACATTCGTGACACGACAGGTCACTTCCACGCCACAGTATGTGATCACACTCAGGATCTTTCCTACCGCGTGGTTCTCGACCACCGGTTGCTGCTGGTGGACATATGCGTCTGCTGAGGGCGGGAGGTTAGTCGCACCTGTCCTGGCGACTCGTCTCAACTTCGACTCCCATTTTGAGAGCACCACGCGAGCTTCTCGCTGCGCATCAGTCGCTTGAGTGATGCCTCGAGCTTCTGCGCATTTGATCTGTCTGTCGCCTTGCAAGCACCTGCGAGGACCACAGGCCTTCGTGATGCAGTGTAACGGGCACCGCCCCTGATGTCTCCGTTGTGCTGCCTGATCCTGCGTTCGATGCTGGTGGTCACCCCTGTGTAGAGAGATCCATCGGCACATCTCACCATGTAGACCCACCAGATTGTGCTGGGATTCGCCTGTTCTTCGACCATGTTGCTCATTGGAGTAACCCACACCTTTTAATGCGCAAAATCCTGGGTTGGCCTGTGAACATCCTAGAGGGCACTTATTAGCTTGACCCGACGAATGTCGAGATTTGTGACTAGACGCCCGTCATACAGGATCAGGTTGACCCAGTCGCGGCCGGCATCCTCCACGATCGCGCATGTCAGATCACGCTCCCAGATGGCGTCGACATCCTCGGGAATCATCATAGGTTCGACCCACGATATAAGATCCTCATCATCAAGAGAGGTGAGGTCGATCCTCACGATGTCACCTGGTCGGATGTTTCTCATCTTGTTTTCTGATATGCAGCTCGAGAGCTTCCAGTATCACACGCTGGAAGCCGCCGTGATCTCCCGATGCGAGACCGAAAGCAGAGAAGAACTGGTCTTCCTTGTCGTCCTCGATCTCGAAGATGAAGCGGGCGCCGCCGCCCTCGACCGGCTCCTCGGTGATGCTGATCAGGCCTGGAATCTCAGCAGTCCGTGTCATCGTCCTTTCCTCCAGGAAGCTTGTTGATCAGTCCAGGGTAGTAACCTGTGCCCTCTCTGAGGTGACGTTGAAGATTCTGAGGTCCGTAGCCCTCCTCATCGCAGTGCGCCTCCCAATGATCTCCGATCTCCTCGGCTGCAGCCAACATCACAGTCCGCAATCGTAGGTTCTCCTGCGCGAGCCGGGTGACCTCGGACTGTAGCGCAAGGACCTTGCTGGGCTCACTCACCCAGCGTGCAAAGTCTCGAATGATGCCTTTATCAGAAGACATCAGCCGAGTGACATCTTCCTCGGAGATGCTGTGCACCCACTTGGGCAACCTTTCACTCATCTTTGTTCTCACTTGGTTCCGACTTGCGATTCTTTGAGAGGCTCTCGAGCCAGCTGCTGGATCCATCCGGATCCAGCTCGAGCTTCTTGTGATCGTAGTCCTGATCCTGGCCCCACTGTGAGGCTAGCCAGCCTTCAACGATCTTACGCCACAGGCACACATCAATCCGCAGACCGAGCTTCGGCTTGGGGCCAGAATCCTCTCGCCAGTCGACGTTTGATGTGTCTAGAGACGCAGCCCAACCATCACCATCGAGTTGGAGATAGACATTGTCATTCTCGAAGCACTCCTGGTAGAGGTGGAAATTTTCGTGATCGTGTGCTATTGTACAACGGGTGCTCATAAATACATCTTAACTCGCATTTCGATCTTTACACGGGATTAATCACACGTACCTGTAGCCTTCACGTGTCGTGAGTGATGAGTAGGTTCCCACGACGGTCTGGTCCTTGATCCAGCAGTTGAGTTGATCACCTCCAACGCGGCGCCATGCTTCTGAGTTCTCAAAGAGGACTCTGAACACCTCGTCTGTGACACTGTTGGCGTTGTATCCCTGCGTCTTGAGACCGTCGAGGGCCAATGTGACCCCCTTAGCAGAATCTGGGAGCTGCTTGCCTGCAAGGCTCTCAGCTGCCTTGAAGCTGAAGTTTTCAAGGGTGACGACATTCCCCGTATTTGGAATTGTGACCCACTTCTGCGTGGTTGTGAATGTGAGCTCTGAGACAGCGATGTTGACCTTCATCCTCTGCTTGCCTCCCGCGTCACCGGCACCGTCACCTCTGCCCCCGCGGCCGCCCTCGCCGTCGCGGCCTCCGCCGCCGCCTGCACCTGCACCACCAGCAGCGGGCCTGAGGAAGATCCAGTGTGGGACTGCCTCGTTTAGGATCTTCTTGCGGGCTGCGATGGGTAATCTTCCCTCGCTGAGCCGTTCTAGGTTGATGTCCAGCTCGATGGGCACGAGGAGCGGCTCTCCTGCAAATGTGACCGTGTAGGTCTTGCCCGAGACACGGATCTGTGCATCGACCATTCCCTCAGCCACGCCACCTGAGACTGTCCAGTAGACGCAGTAGACGTCACCTTGAGGATTTGAGACTCGACCCGCAGACCTATTGCCCACTGCCTCACCTGTGTTCTTGGTCCAACTCCTGCTGGGAGAGAACCTAAAGTGATAGACAATATCATCTGTCAGGCTCTGGGGTATGTAGATGTCGTTCGTCTGCTTGACGGGATCACCGCCTGAGGCAGGCTGCGCTGTGATTGTGACCCTCGCGTATGTTCTTAGATTGTTCTTGAATCCGTCTCTATTTGAACCGTTGACAATGAATGACTGAAAGCTTCCAATCCGCTCACCGGGGATCGCGTAGTCGTATGCATTCCCGTCATTTAGAACGATTCTCATCCGCGCGTCTTGTTCTGCGTCTGCGCCAAAGATCACATACCTGAACAAGATAGTATCTCTTGATTCTTCTTTCCTGTTAGGCGCCTCGCCGCCGTCAGTTACCGTGGTGGGGGTGGTGGGCGCTGATGAAGACGCACTTGACTTATCCTTTGCAGCACTAGCTGTAGAGTCAGTGGGCGCGTTGCCGCCGACGGCGGTGGTGCTCGTCGCCGTGGCCGCAGACTCTGGCTCAGACGCAGCTTCTGCCGCGGCCGCGGCCGCAGCTTCTTGTGCAGCTTTGATAGCACCTACAACTGCACTCGTTCTGTCCTCGGTGGCGGCGACAATCTCGGTATACATGTTATATGTGCCGAAACTATCATCTGCTGGTACATCATCAGCTACGCCTGCTGCAATGACATTAAAATTAATGCTGCCATCAAAAGCTTCAATAAAATCCTTTAGCACCCTGTAAAGAGCAGCTGCCGTCTCATCATCTAGCGCTTCCTTTCCTGTGCTACCCATCTGGAGTAATTCCCGGAAGAGTGCATCTTCCTCAGCGAGCTGAGTGAGAATTTGTGGAATACCATCGATGTCTGGAGTCCGAGTTTCTGCGACATCTCTGTTCCACTCACCCTTGATGACTGTTATGGTATCTTCAGGGCCGCGCCCAGACCTTCCGGTTGCAGTAACTGCATAATCGTTGATCTTAAAATTTTTAAATTCATTCTTTGTCGCAGGGATGCCTTCAAAACGTGTCACATCATCATCAAATTCAACTCTAGCTGTGCCGTTCGTTTCAAATTCACCCAATGACACACGCGCACTGTCTGCCTCATCTAGCGACGTCTGGAGGCTCGTCAAGGCGGTAAGGACATAGTATTTCAAGATGTCGTAGAGATCTTGAGTAGTCGTGGTGGTCGTGGTGGCTAGCCTGTTAAATGTTTCTTTCTCAGTGTCGTATTCATACGTTCCCTCCGGAATTGTTTGACCGCCGCCCACGAGTAGCGTGATTCTTGATGGCGTGTTGCCTGTTTTTGGTAATAGACTACCGCCGACGAGAGGCACTTCTCCGACAGAGCCCGCCACACGTCCGACTCGCACAGCATTATCTGCCGGTGTAACGTCCAAGGTATAGGAATTATTCCCTTTGTTTGTTTTTGTGGGCTCAGTGTCAGCAGAGATTGTGAATGTTACAGTGGCCATGCCTGCGTCCTCATTGTCGTAGTGTCTATCATAAGATGTTTCTGATCAGTGTTTTAAGCAAGCCCATCTCAAATGATTCATTTTTAGAACCAGGATTGACTGTGCTCCTTGCAGCACCTGTTACATTACCGCCTGCAGGCACTTCCACAGCGCCTGCGCCAAGATTTTCTTCTGCAACTCTTACACCAGCTGCACCGAGTTGCGCTGCTATGATTCCGCCTGCAGCTGCACCGGCGACACCTCCGGTTAGCCGTAGTGCTGCGGAACCTGGATAACCCCCAGGAACTGCACGACTACCCTTGACAAAACCGAGGATTGCTCCTGTTGTACCCGCGGCAACCCAGCCTGCCTGCTCTGCGACAGATGCAACGGTTCCAACAAGCGCCTGCTCATATAACTCTCTGATTCGTGTCATGTCGTCTGGACCCGCGTCGTTGTCGGGATCACCAACAGGTCGCCTGAGGAGGTTTGATAGTTCTTTGTCAGCATCCTGAAATTTTCCTTCAATTCTTGTTGCTATGCCCGCATTTTTTGCAATACCCATGATGTTGATGTCAGGCTCATCTTGTCTAATGTCAACAAATGCATCATAAGCATCTTTCCTAATTGCTGCACCTGTTGCAATGATAGTGCTCTGTAATAGAGTTATTGCTTCATCATCACCTGCAAGAATTGTGGCAAATTCAATGACGCCAGCAGAAGCCAAGCTAAGCTTCAATGCACGAACAAGGCCCCACTCACCAGCAACCGTAGTTCTTGCAAAACGAAAAAATTTGCTCCACATTGTCAGTTGTGCTGCAGGCTCAGCTAAGTCTTCACTTAGAGAAAGCATATTGTTGATGCCTTTTTTTGCCTGATCGAAGATGGGCGGCAAATCCGGCGAGTTTGTTGAAATTCTAACAGTCTCAGGTAGATCCTTGCCTACCATAGAAAGTGAAGGCGTGTATTCTATTGCACCCGAGTCTTTTGCATAGAGAGATTCAATTCTTGAGCTAAGCATACTAGCAAAATCATTTTTTTCACTTGTTATGCTAGGAGTCCTTTGAATTGCATCCAGAAAATCTGCAAATTCAATAAACTCCTGCCTCGCTGGTCCTAATTCAGAAATTACACCAAATTCAGCGCTAAAAACTTCGGCTAAGCGTGCACTTTTAAGAAATTTCTCTGCTGTTCCTGGCACACCCTTTGCAGCTTTTTGAACTGAAGACTCTTCTAATGAAAGATACAAGAATCTCCTAGCAAATTCAAATACAAATTCCTCTATGTCGTCTATGCTGGATAGACCGCTGAGATCTTTAAGCTTGACTTTAACGTCACCCAAAGTTCTCCCTGCGAGAGAGCCATCCGGATTGGCATCGTATACCACCAGCTTCACACTTCTGTCATCAGAAAATAGATTTGCGAAACTTCTGATCAATATCATCTTGCTTGCGAATTTTGAATAATTGATGCCGTCCTTATATGATCTAAACCACGCATTTATTACATCTACTATGCTCTTTTTGCCAGCAGCAGCATAGCTTTCTGATCTCAATCTCGTTACTAACTCGTTCCACTGACCTGTATCTTTTAGGGCATCTTGAACACGCGTACGAGAGACCTTAGAAAAAATTTGCCCCACGAGCGGTGTATTCTTGAGAATTTTTTTGAGGCCAGCTTCGGTGGCCACTTCGCCCAAGAGATGCCCTAAAAACTTTATAAGTGTTCCACTGAATGCAACGCCTAAAACACTAAGGCCGACAATCTCAGTGTTCGTAAGCTCATCATCCTTGCTAGGGTCACCACCTGCAGGTTCCTCAAACGCAAGACCACCTACCATAAAAGGAAGCGCAAGCGCAGATGCTGTATTTTCCATAATATTAGAAAATGCGTCACCGAATGTATAGATGCCGCGTTCATATGCAATGATGTAGAATGCTGTGCGATATGGGTAGTTTATTTCACTATCACCAAAGTCCTTCTGGAGAAGGTTTTTGATTCCATGACGAAAGTTAATAACTTCGTTGTCGGTTATCACAGCACCAGCACCTGTTCCTAGATTAGCGAATTCAGTATCAACGTCTTGACGAATCTGCTCGCGCTTGCTTGTGCTGAGAATTGCCTCCTCAGCAGAAAAAAGTTGCCAATCATCTGTTGACATTCCTCGTCCAACATATGATTCAAATTCTGCGTCTGCTTCTTCTGCTGTTTTTCCTGCTGAATCCTCTGCCTTATCGATCTCTGTTTTTGCACGACCTATCTTTTCATCTAACCACGCCGCCAATGACGAACCTGAGCTTGTGATTTCTTCCCAAGCTGCGCCGAGCGCCGATCTTGCACCTTGTTCTAATGTGTCTAGATCGTCTTGAATTGGTTCGGAAGACTCAGGAACGTCTGCTTCTAGGAGTGCTTCCTTAATAAATGACTTAATTGCACGCATGTTATTGACCTAGATCTCTGGAATTCTGTTAGCTATATATTCTCTAAATTCTTTTGATTCAGCGAGGCGCTCAGGTGTGAAATCACCCGTATCCAATATTGACATGACGTCATTTTTGCATTGTGCAGCCGTGTCTGCACCAAAGAACCACGTAATGCCTTGCAATACGAATCCTGTGATCACAAGTTTCGTAGGAGTCCAGAAATCTAGATTTCTTGCAGCTTTAACTGCAAGATCAATATCTGAATCTGTAAAAAATCCCGTCGAGCTTCTCCAGCGCGTTAAACCCAAAATGGATTTACGTAAAACCTCGTCAGATGTTTCAAGCACGCCGGTAGGGGCTAGTTTATTCATAACATATGTGTAGAATCTATTTCCGCCTTTTGCAAGATTTTCAACACCCACAACTTTACCTGCCTGATAAAGACCCTTGAGCTCCTTAAAGTGAACAAGCGATTCAAAGAGCAAGAGGATTACTATGTATGTCATATTAAATGACAAAAAACGATATCGTTTGGTCTCATATGCCCAAAATATCACAGGCAATCTAAGCACAATGTCAGACGACGTCGATGCAAGACCTGCGCCTACAATGGCACCTGCAACAGCAAAGGGACCTGTCTCCGACAAGAGAATACCCCCAGCAACAGCGCCTACAAGTCCTGCTAATATAACACCCTTTGCACTATTCGCGTATTCATAATAACAAGCTGCAGCAAGTGCCCATCTTGGGCTTGTCACTGGAACTTTTGTGCCTGAGAATCCCATGCGGCCGCCAAATGTGATAGATACAACTTCTTCAATAGGCAAAATGCATTCAAATTCT
>Ga0181349_1000647_pt1 | contig 14893 bp, 19 predicted proteins | sample Su13VDMM110SD_FD_130106 | JGI IMG/M metagenome (GOLD analysis project Ga0181349, IMG submission 130106) | Freshwater viral communities from Lake Michigan, USA - Su13.VD.MM110.S.D | ecosystem: Environmental > Aquatic > Freshwater > Lake | place: USA: Michigan | collected 2013-07-16 | reverse complement strand
TATAGCAAATGGGGAGATTCTGGTCAACCAAAATTTGTGTTGTATTTTTACAACAATTGTCCGTTGCGATCAAACACAACCGGTTGATTGAACTCGGGAAAATGCACTCCATGCGGTGCCAGGCATTGTGCTAATCTAAGTAAATCGATATTGAGAATATACTGAATATCTTTATATTCAAAATCATTCTGATCCAATATCATAATATTATAATCTAGAGTTTCTGTTTCATCAACAAAATCATCAGAATCAAGAGTTGTGCCGTCATCATATTCGATAACCAATGGGGAATAAACTTTAAACTCGTTATATTCTTCCAAATCAAATTTAATGTGTTCTTTAATCATTATCGGCTCTCTTTATTAATTACAATACTAGTATTATACGAAATGATCAATTTCTGGTCAACCAGAATTTACAGCATAGTTGGCAATTTTGTACATGGGACTCAAGTGACCTCGCAAGCCTTCTGTGACTGTGTTTTTGTTGAACCACTGTTTGCCACAAACCCGTTCTAGTTCCCACAAACTGCTTTCCCACTTGAGTCTTGCTTCAAAATTGCCATCAAAGAACCACTTGCTGAGTTCGTTGTAAATGGCACCTGTGGGCTTTTTGATTTGCCAGGTGTTTTGATCCCATGTTGGGTACACACTACGATTGACTTCTCTGTAGTAATCCTCATCGTGAAATGATGAGATGTTGTTGGTGTGTTTGATCAGATCTAGTTTATTGTTGGCACGTAACCAATTCACCACCACATGACTTTGTTTGATTGCCAGCTCAGGCATGTTGGGAGTCCAATAAAAATATTCATCGTTTTCCCAGTATTCACCAATGATGTCATTGGTGGGCAAGGTACCCGTGGTCATGATGACATCAAGGAACGCAAAATAAATGCTGTGATCATCTCGCAATAGTCTGGGTTTGTCTACCCCATACACAAAACCCACTCGCTTGCCTCGATGCAACAGTTCATTGTGTTCCCGAAATACTTTATGAAACTTGCTTCGCACCATGCAAGTGGGATCAAATCTAACCCCGGCTCGCCAGATCCAATCAAGGTCGTTGGCTGCTTCTAGTATATCCTTGGTCCAGTCATATGTGTTGACCTTGACGTTTTGATTTTCTACAAGTCGTTTAACCACTGGCAGTGCCTGCTGAATTTCTCGAGTGTAGTAACCAGGATCTCGACTTGCACCCAGTGCGGAATACTGCTTGGATTCGGCTTCAAATGCACCAAACATATAGATCTCATCGATGCGTATGTTGTTCTTGACAAACGTGTGTAAAATATTCCATGAGTCAACCCCACCGGAAAAAAACAACACCAAGTGATCGTATGCTTCTCTTAGTTGTAAAGCACGTTGCCTATAAAGCTCATCTAGTGCAACGGGCGGTTCTATATCCCATTGGTGTTTGCCAAATGTTGCATCGTGATAGTCCCATTCTACCCATTTGCCGGATGTGTTGGCTTCAAGGATGGCTTCGACTTTGTTAAAAAAAGGTTTACCGTTTGCACAATAAACCCCTTTGTTATAATATTGGTAGGTCATTCAGTGGGTTGAGTTTCTTTGATGGCTTTGCCCCAATCTAGACGATTCCAGGCACGCTCATGAAAGAAGTATAACACACTATTGACCACTAGAGCAAATCCAGCCACGCCAAGTCCAACTTTCCAACTGCCTGAGCTGATATACCCACCAATGAAATTGGTAATGGTAACAAGGATGCGCCAAGTGACTACCTTGCCGAGACTACGCATGGCTTTTTCTACAAACTGAGTTTTAAACATTTTTTTCCTAAAGCTAATTAGGCTTGCAGAAGAGTTCTGCTCACGGACGGCGTTCTAGGAGTATCACTCTAGTAAAGTGGTAATTACCACAAGCGTCTAAGAATTCCGACGTCGGCCCTTGCCGGCGTTGCAAAAATATTTAGCTAGTTGATATTGCGTACATGAAAAAGCCCACCGAAGCGGGCTTTCAGAGTTTCTGTTACGAGGTATGTCTTACCCTAGGCTGCGTTTAGGCAGCCAAAGCGAACTGTTCGTCGTTTGCATTTACGTTTTTTGCTTCTTCGACCGGGTTGCCCCTGTCCTAACGGCTTCTACCTTGCCGGACTGTCCATGTTGTTACTCTTGACCCAATCGATCCTGTGTCAGGCCCAGCATAAAAAGACTATATAACATACTATTGCTAGTATGGATAAAAAGTCAATAATACCACATACCATTTGATATAGGTTTTCTTGCTTGTCATCATCCATAAAGTCTCCTTATGGTGGACCTGGCGGGCACTGCCCCCGCGTCTTGAATCCTTTTTACTCTACTTCATACAGTCTTAATAAAAATCTATGTATTACACACCAATAAAAATAATTTATCGGAACTGCTAAACACAGCAATACGTGATACCATTCTATTGTCATGTAATCATAAACTCCGTAACTGTCCAGGGCGGCCGGGTCCTACGGATAGACAGCAGTCTCTCACTGCATCAACCTTGCCAAGGGATAGAATCCAGAGCCCCTGGGGGTTTACCCCTGCACAGCATGCAATTATTTATCGTTGATCTTCAGGAGGTAGTTCTCTACGCTCTAAATTTTGTGGTTTAAGAAGATAATCGCGACCAATGTTACCAGCTTCAATTTCTCTCAAGGCAGTTACTAACGATCCGTTTTTGCAGATGACAGTGGGACGCCAGCCCCGATTCAGTTCTCGAACACGCCGACTAGCAATTAATACCAAGTCATATCGGTTACCAACTGCTTGTACTGCTAATTCACTAGTTAATCGAGCCATGTTAAATCCTATATTGACAAAAATATATTATAGCACACAATGTCATTGCTGTCAATGCGTATTGTTACCAATTTTATCTTTTGGTACGAGTGACCGGAATCGAACCGGTACGCATTACGCGGCAGATTTTAAGTCTGCTGGGTCTACCTATTCCCCCACACTCGCTTATCTAAATACAATTATACAACAATTATAGTTATGTGTCGACACTTAATGGAAAACCTGGATCAGGTCCAGGTTTCTCGATGCTTCTTTAACGCCAGTTGCCTAGCTAGCCATAATCTAAATTTTACATGGTCTGATAATTCCAGATCTTCATCTATTACCTTACCAAACTCTGTACTACGTCGATTACGACCAAATGTGACTTCGTCGTTGACTTCAAAGCCACTGTCCTCTAGATCGGTTGGATTACTTCTTGGCTGCGTCTTTCTTGTCGTCTTTCTTAGCAGGCTCACTTTTGGCAGGCGTTGCTGGCGCAGTTGCGGCAGGAGCTGTGGGTGCTGGTGCTGTAACAGCAGGCTTGGCATCAGCTTTCTTTTCTTCTTTCTTGGCAGCAGGTACTTGTGCAAAGGCAGAAACAGCAAATGCTGTGGCGATCAATGTTGCGACTAATTTCATGATAAGTTTCCTTTAGGTTAGTACAAGATCTTTGTCTTGTATATATATAACGCCTTAGCGGACAAGTTAGTTGACAAGTCTGGCAAATTAATTAGTACAAGTTCTTTCGCGATAGATTTTGCCATCGATAGTTTGTATTTCTTTCCATGGTGTGCAATTTTCTTGCTGAATGGAAAGAGGGGGATTTTGCACAATCACGGGTTGTTGAACCACAACAGTCTGTTGTTTCCCAAGTTCATATCCAATGGCACCAATTACAACTGGAGCAACCCACCAACCAATACCTGGTCCACGATGGTGACCATGGTGCCCATGATGACGAAAACCATGATGTTGTGCTAGTGCAGGCAACACAGTACAGACCAATGCTAGAGTAATGAATAACTTTTTCATTGCGATATCTCCTTGTTATATATATTTAACGTTTTAGCCAGTTAAAACGTTGACAACAAAATTGGTTGCGGGAGGAGGAATCGAACCTGCCATCTGTGAGCTTATGAGACTCACGTGCGACCACTACACTTTCCCGCGATAATTTTTATATTGATAACAATACTGCTTGGTGTTTAAAGGTTCTGAACATCCTTTCGGGTAGCTCACGTCCTTCCAGACACATGACTCGATTGTGACTAGCAATCTGCCGCAACTTTCGTCCGCTCAGAGGTTCTGGATATTTTCTTGTCCCTAGCAGTTGGGCCCGTCGTCAACTAGTTTTTGACACATTGTTATCAATATAATTTTACTTAGTTAAATTTTGGTGCCCTAGGTCGGACTCGAACCGACACATATTTCTACGCCAGAACCTAAATCTGGTGCGTCTACCAATTTCGCCACCAGGGCATTAAATACACTATGATTGATTGTAACACATCTACTGATATCTTGTATGAGAAATCGGCAAAACATCCTTATGTTTCTTTGGATCAATACAGGCATAAATTCATACCAGATCCATTATTCAACAGACCCAAACCTAAGTTTGTACCATTGGAAATTTTGGTACCTGGTGACGGGTTCGAACCGGCGACATCTTCCTTGTAAGGGAAGCACTCTACCAACTGAGTTAACCAGGCAATTATTCTTGCGTGGGAGGCAAGCCGTTGCTGTGCTTGTCCCGAATGTGTTCTGTGTCTTGAAACAACTTTTTTTCTTGTGCAGTCAATTTGTCTTTGTGTGTTTTTCTGGGATTTCCACATAGATAACATTCAGGATTTCCACAATCCATCACATGATGTTTGGCTAAACGATGTGGTTCTTTTACTACTTTATCTTTATCGGTTAATCCATGTGCTCGAGCAATTTTAACTTGCTTGTTTACAGCGTTTGTATCTTTTTGTAGACGTTTACTATGCTTGAACTTATCTTCTTCAGTTGACATGCAGTCTCCTACTAGCGTTGTTATATTATATAGTCACAGTTAGTTATTATACTTTAAATGCCATAACACAGCGTCCGATTCGGCCAGGCTGATATTGGCTTGACCATTCCAGGCCCAATATATGTCATTATAAGATCGGCCATCGTGTGTTGTATAGTTGCAAATTTGATATAGCACATGCTTACTAACTGGCAATCTTGCAACCAACATGCTGTTAATTTGAATATTCTTGTCTTGAACAATTTTACCATCTTGTACTTTGGTGTCGGTATTTTGATTTTTTCCTGACACCACAACAACAATATTGCATGGTAATACTGCATCAAATTCAATAGTACAGTTTGCTGAAGTTGGGTTAGAGAGATCAGCTACTATGTGATCATTAACATACCATAGGCTTGACATATATCCGTTGCACTCACCTAATCCAACATTTATCTTCATTGGTACTGCAATCAATTTTCTACCTCTTGTGAATATTCCAATGCAGTATTGATAGCAGATTTTTGTTGCCATTGCAGAATATCTGAATAGTCGGTATTGAACGATTTGCAAATATCATGCAAATCGTTCCAGTATTGTTGTCTTTGCTGGGCAGTAATGGCCAAGTTGGTATTAAACCATACCGAAGGATGTTGCCCAGTTACAACATTGTATTCCTCTTTTTTCTTTTCTAATCCGGTACCTGGCAAAACAGATGCAAAGTTTAAAATTACCGAATGTACAGAATTTTTAGCATAGCTTAGTCGATCTTTCAGCCAAGACTTAGTAAATTCAAAGTCAGCTAATGTTTCAGTTGGGTAAGCTACAATCATCAATAGAGTCAACGGAACTTGATATTTCTGACCCATGGCCAAGTGATAATCCAATGCTTCATTGGTAAATTTTTTGCCCATGGAATATCTTATGTGTTGGAGAACACTTTCTACACCTAGAAGTAAATCGGCATTGGATTTGGCTAACTTATCCCACATGTCTTCAGGATGTTGATGTTGTTCTCGAACAATAAAATATCCACGCCAACTTATTTGTAAAGCTGGTGGTTGAGTCTGATTGTAATCACAAATAAGATCCAACCACTTCTTGAACTCTTTGGTATTGCCATTGGTTAAACTATTTCTCATTGAGAAATGTCTAATATTATGTGTTTTAATTTGATGTAGCATTTCTTGAAAAGTTGATTCGGCGCTACGAAATACAAATTTTTTCCAATGTTCGATAACATCACAAAACTCACAAGTTCTTACACATCCTTTGTTATCAACTAGTGGTATAACAGAGTCTTCATATTGTTTAAAATTATAATCTGTATAATCTGGAAACGGAAAATTAGAAATATCAGTAAGCTGTATCCATTGGTCGTTATCAATGCCGGGGTATGTAAGATTGCCTTTTAAAAATTCTACCAATGATACTTCCCCATCACCTGTAATGTAGTGATCAATAAGTCCCAACTGCATTAATTCTTTACAAAATGTGTTATCGTTATCGGCTACGAACGACCTAATACCACTGCCACCAATGATTATTTTTGTATCAGGGCTGAGAGTTTTTAATTTTATACACAGCCACTGTGTAAAAATTTTTGACTGACTAGTTAATAAACTCAATCCAATAATTTTTGGTTTATAATCTAATATGCGGTGTGCAGACTGATCTATAATATTAGAAATCTCTAGTGCTAGGTCAGGCTTGGGGCATTTGTACAAGAAAAAATCAACAATGTCTTGAGATTGATCATTATGCTTTAGCTGATTCACAATCTCAATATTAAGATCCAATGCTACTGCTGTAAATCCTTGTTTTTCGGCAATTGCTTTTAGTACTGCCGGCGCCATGATGGGCTCAGTTGTAAGCACATAGGGAACTGCTACAAAGATGATATCGGTCATATAACTGTATTGCGTATTATTTTTTGTTGCCATGCCTGAATGATGTTTTTGCATAGGTCTAAATTTAAATCTAAGTTTAGCAAGTCTCTACAGTAAGATACATGATCAAGTAATCGAGTTGTATCTAACATGTCTAAAAATGGAAACGTATGTACACTTTTGATGTTCCAAAAGTCATGTAATAACTTTTGTTGATTATTGTACATCCATAACTGATACAAATCTATAGGTGGAGTATTAACTCTAATTTTTTGTAGTGTAGCTACACACTTGGGAGTAAGATGTATACCAATGGATACTTTGTTATTGCCCAATGATGAAACTAACTGTTGGTTTTCTGATGAAAATAATTCATAAAAATGACATTTATGTATATAACGATCAGCATACACGCCTTGGTTGATGCACATTTGATGATTTGGCTGTCCAATGTTTATATCGCCGTATAAATGTGCATGTGTTACTATTGATGTGGGGTTTGTATAATTGTTCCAATCTTTTATTTTTTCAACTACACTTGCATTTTTAAAATCAAGTGTTGCAGTCTTGGCATCTAAACTCAGCAAAAACGACAACAGTCCCCCACCAGTATTGACTGGTTGTAATACAAACACCTGTTGCGCATTGTAATTAAACATCGGCAATAACAATATTTATAGGTATTCGTAATTTACTGTGTCTGGATTCTGACGATACACTTGAGCACCATTTTTAATATGAAATTTACGTGCCATCTCTGTAGGCGGACTTAATGTTACAAATCTTTTGATTTCGGGACGATTTTCTTGTATCCAGTCACGAGCTTGAAAAATAAGTTCACGGCCAGCCCCGGGTTCGTAACTCCATATGGTATAAAATACCACTACCTCGGGCGCATCGCACTTTTCAAACAACTGTTCTTCACTTTCGGGTACGGTTTGTTGATAACTCACGCAAGTGATGGCTCTAACAGCTTGATCCTCTTTGCGAGTAACAAAAATGTCTCTATTTTCACCTACCCTAAGGTCGTGCGGAATATGAGGGCGTACAGGATCCTGTTTAAGGAAGTCTACAAACGTGTCTGTGATGGATTTGATGAGGTGCAACATAATATGCTTATATATCAATTATTTATTATAGCACAATATTTGGTCCGGCGTGCAGGAATTGAACCCACATTCACGGTGTAGAAGACCGCTGTATTATCCATTATACTAACACCGGTGTAAATCTGGTGCGGGGTAGGAGAATCGAACTCCTGCTCTAACGTTGGCAACGTCAAGTTCTACCATTAAACTAACCACGCATGTCATGCAACTTTAAGACTTTTTAATCTATCGGCCGCATAGCTTGCGGCAAACGCTTCGGGCTTGACCAATGGCACAACATTACAAGTGCCCCGAATATAACCAATCGCTTGTTGTACCACACAACTTGACCCGTGCATCTCGTTAGGGTTAATGTCCAAGTGAACAGCAACATCATAATCTTCCAACACAGGTGCAAGACGTTGAAACATTTCACTCACACGATACACTTCGTTCATTAGTCTCATGGCAGGTTTTGAAGCTTTTTGATCATAGTCACGTTCTCTAGTGATCTCACCAAAGATTTTGCAGCCACTGTTGCCGTTAATGTGTACCACACATGCCACAGTGTATTCAGCCCACCATACACCGTTTAGTCTGTACCGAGTACTGTCTGCACCTAGGTAGATGCGAGTATCAAGGCTCAGTGACCTAACAAATTCTTCTACTTCTTTTATATCTATCTTCATGGATTTCTCTTTTATTATACAACTTGGCCGGCCCTGAGAGGATCAAACTTTCACGTTAGTGAGTTTGGAAGATTTTGTTTTGTTTATACAACTATTTAACAATGTAGGACCAGTATAACACAGTTCTACATAGTTGTCAACTAACCAGTCCACGCAATAATGGTTCTTTGTAGAGCATTTGAGCACCCACCACGGCTAACACAACCGAACCAATATAAACTGCATGAGGCCAACGTTCAAGTATTTTGTTCACCATGGTAGAACCAAACAAGATTATTGGAACCGAAATCAACAAACCAAAGATGATTATCCACCAATTGCCATTGGCAGCGGCTGCAATGCCCAGGGCGTTGTCTATGCCCATTACAGCATCGGCCATTAGGATGGTTCCCAGAGCTCCCCAAAATGTGGTTGCACTATGATCGGCCTGTTCCTCGTTGTCTGCAAACGCCAGTTTCCATGCAATGTAAAACAGTGCCAGACCACCTACCAGTCTAAGTCCAGGTATGGTCAACAACCATGTGAGCACAGCCACGCTGGCAAAACGTATACCAATAGCACCCACTGTGCCCCATATAATAGCGCGACGGCGCAGATGTGGTGGCAGCTTGTTGGCCACCATACCTATGATCAAGGCGTTGTCGCCGGCTAATACAATGTCAATTAAAATAACGGCCAGAATGGCCCATACGGAAGCAAGAAAATACTCCATTGGGAGTCTCCTAAAGAAACTGGTCTCGCCCGAAACCCATTCTCTCTACACACCGGGTGCAATTTGCACCGTGTTGACGACGTGTAAAACCTACATAGTAGGCAGGCTACTCCCCAATGGAGTATTTATACCAAATTGGTTAAAATTTTACTTTTATTGGATGAATTAACATCTATGGGTGACATTAAATAATTTGTGGCCGGCCCTGCAGGAATCGAACCCACACCTCCTGGTTCGAAGCCAGGAATTCTATCCATTGAACTAAGGGCCGAAATTGGTGGAGACGGTGAGATTCGAACTCACGGTACATATTGCTATATACGACAGGTTAGCAACCTGCTGCCTTCGGCCACTCGGCCACGTCTCCGTAAACTTGGTGCCCCGGGTTAGAATCGAACTAACTACCTACCGCTTACAAGGCGGGTGCTCTACCAATGAGCTACAAGGGCTATTGCTTATATATGCATTGGTGGAAGCGGTGAGATTTGAACTCACGGACCCTTGCAAGTCGACAGTTTTCAAGACTGTTGCCATAAACCAGACTCGACCACGCTTCCTTAATTGGTCTCGGTAGCAGGAATCGAACCTACGCTCCAACGTCCCAAACGTCGAGTGATACCATTTCACCATACCGAGTTCTACTGGTGCTCTAGACAAGAATTGAACTTGTGTTTCACCCTTACCAAGGGTGTGTAATACCATTATACTACAAGAGCTTGGTGGTGATAAGAGGTAACGATCCTCTCTATGAGGCTTATGAGACCCCCGCCTATCCGTCTAGGCTATATCACCTGGGGTATCTAATGAGGATCGAACTCATACGGAGGGAATCACAATCCCTAATGCTACCACTACATCATAGACACCATATAAAAACACACCACTTTCTCTTTATATGCCACGTGTACGGTGATGTGTTTTTATATGGTAGGGGTGCTCGGGAACGATCCGAGTTTTACTGGTTAAAAGCCAGTTACTTCACCTTAAAGTTTCACCCCCATAGGTTTGGATATCTTGTCACTGTCCATTTGAACTCTCCTTTAAAAAACATGGTAGCCTGTAGAGGTTACGATCCTCTGTCGCTCGATTATCAGTCGAGTGCTCTGCCATTGAGCTAACGGGCTATGTCTGGAGCGGGGTAGGGGAATCGAACCCCTCGCTTTAGCTTGGAAGGCTAAGGTATTACCACTATACGAACCCCGCATTAAATTAGCTCCAAGGATAAGGATCGAACCTATGACCAATAGATTAACAGTCTACTGCACTACCGCTGTGCTAATTCGGCGTATCTAGCCAATGTGCTAATCGATCAGCTACTATTTTGTTTCCACGGTCACTGTAATGATTAATCAATCCAGGATGTGACTGAAATATTGGATAAAAATCCATAACATGTTTAAACTGATGCATGCCAGCAGAATCAAAATTTTGAATGTGCATAACACGGACCGTATCAGGAATCAATGTTTCAATTTTTGCACAGATTAAATTATGCACAAAGTTGGCATACTCTAAATCAAAATACTTTTCAAAAAATATAACAATCGGTTCTAATTCTAGCATGACTGGCAAGTGTGCCGCGACATCATTATAAATTAAATCGCTAGCATTGTGCAGTTGATCTCTAGAATGAACTGGATGATCTTTAACATACCACCGATAAGGACTTGTATGAGAAACAATAATTGCATCATACAATGTTAAGTCTACAGAGGTTAGTTGTAGATATATTTTATATTCACTGCACCCTGCTTGCGATAAATTTGTTATTTGGTAATTATTAGCTAGCACATTGGGCCACCCAGCACATGTTGGATATTTTTTAGACCAATCAGCAGAGAAACTGTCACCAGCTATTAATATTTTCATAGTATACTAGTATCTGCTCGATCCCATGCAATTGAATGCCAACTATATTTCATATTACTATTTTCAACAAACTTGTCAACCACACTTGGCAATTTGCCGTAGGTTAAACAGGTAATGTCATTGCGGGTCATCACTGGGAAATCTACAATCAGCTCTTTGAGTCGATGTGTGTGCTGGCTCAAAAATATTTGATGATTACCGATGAATATTTTCTTCCAACTTGGATTGTTTTTTACAAAGTAATCAACTGCCCAAGTAACTTCGGGCCACATAGTATTCATGTAATCGTCAACACAAATCATTCCATTGCACACAGACGATACTAACTCTAAATCTCCAACGGTGTGATCAAAATCCTTATTTGCATCTAAATGCACAAAGGCGTATGGTTTTAAATCTTTAACATCGACATCTGTTGACAAACAGTCAATGTATCTTATTGTCTTATTAATCTTTTTAACGCATTGCTCTACTGTATACTTTTCCCACGTTTGGCTCCAGCTATCTATTAGTGTTAAATCATCGGTGAACCCGAGCATGGTACATAAACTGCCGCCGGCGCCAGCACCAATTTCAAGCATTGGTTTAGATTTATACAAATTAATAAAGTAGCAAAATAAAAACCAATCAAGCCCAGTTTTGCCTGGTATCGGCAGTTCTTTAAGGAATTGCTTGTTAATCACAATATTTTTAGAAAAGTCTGTTGTAACAAATGTCATAAAGTTTTTAAAATTAAATCTGCCCATTGCTTGTGTGCTAACTCAGTTGGGTGATCTCTGTATATTAGACTGTCGGAATTACGGATATCTGTCAGTATTGACAATACGGTGTTTTATAATGACTATTAGACGAATCTAACAGTGGAAAATGATCTAGCATCATGTGGTAGATATTTATTAAATGCCAGCTGCTACTAAAAAATTGGCTCCAAGGATAGGGATCGAACCTATGACCAATAGATTAACAGTCTACTGCACTACCGCTGTGCTACCTTGGAATAAAACTGGCAGAGGGTACTGGAATTGAACCAGTGATGACAGAGTCAAAGTCTGTAGTGTTACCGCTACACTAACCCCCAACAAAACTTGGCGTACCCACTAGGACTCGAACCTGGACTGACGGTTTTGGAGACCGACGTGCTGCCATTACACTATGGATACTCATTTGGTGGACCGTCCCGGGATCGAACCGGGAACTGAAGCTTGCAAAGCTACTGTGTTCCCATTTATACCAACAGCCCAAATTTTAACACACTCTTTCAAATGTGTGTATTAAAGCACTCTAAAATACTTAGGCTGCCTGTTCTTAAAGAATGCTTTAATACGCTGTAATTTTTCACTTCACAAAAGAAGCTTCATCCTACAGGCCGCCCATTTGCAGTTTTGAGTGATGCAGGCTCTCGTTGCCATTGCACTAAATGAAAAACCCCGGAGTTTTTAGTTCCAGGGTCTTCGGGGTTCTTGATGCACTTTGCAGTTACATCTTGTCTCCTCTAGACCTTGAATCTCCTGGAATACTATTCACTGATGTGAAGCCGCGTGACCAGGCAAACGCCTTGGGCATCGTTGACTTCTGCTGTGTGGAATGTTTTGTATTCATCATAGTATCTATTGTATAGTATTTAGTAATTGTTGTCAACCACTAAATGTTTGTTTGATTTTTTATTTATGTCTTCTGACAAAATTGTCAGCTAGGTTTTAAAACAGGCAAGTAAGGCACGGCCCTGGAACCGTGCCGTTGTTGCAATAACATACGTGCTTCGTAAGCATCGTTGGCACCCACACGATCTTTGAATTCTCGACCGTCGGGTGTGCGTATTGTGGCTTCGTAAAGTTTCATACTGTATTTACATTGTGGGACCGTTGCCGTTCCTAAACCCTACACTACCACCTTCTGCTTCGATGCGTTTGATAACATCTTCGAACAAGATAGGCGTGTAGTCAGTTTGCTCCACACATACGCAATGATATCGTGTGTCGATTTTGTCGCTGTATAATGTAGCACCTGTTTTGGCATCAATACCACAAGCTTTCTTTACACGAGCACTATGTAAGTGACCGTGAATGTTAACTCCGAATCGACCCAAGCTGGCTTCGTGCAACGGAATATGACTTAATATCATTCCGTTCATGACATGGTATGCCCGCAACTCACGAAAATACTCGCGATACTCGTCGTCACGGAAGATGTCATGGTTGCCGCGAATTAATACTTTGTCCCCGTTTAACCGGACCATAGTCGTTAATGCCCGTCGGTTGATTACAACATCACCCAAGTGATAGACTTTGTCGTTGGGCCGAACACGGTCATTCCAACGGCGAACCATCTCTTCATCCATTTCATCTGGATCAGTCCAGGGACGAATTTTTGTAACTCCGTCTGCTTCTGTGAAGTGGCACACACCTGCGTGACCAAAGTGTGTGTCACTTGTTAAAAATACTGCAGGCATATATCTCTCCTTTCTAATTTATTAATTTAATATCAAAAATTTTCTTTTTAATTTTTAATTTGTCTGTTGTAGACTTCAAAGAAAAATGTTCTAGTTTGCTTGGGCACACATTACATTGAGGAATAGTGTTTGGTAATTCCTCCAAGAATGCAGACATGGTCAGATCTTCAGCACCAGACTCCAATGGCTGATATGCAGACAACAAGTTTTTTTGATCACCTGTCATTACTACATCAAACTGTTTTGAAAATTCAGGCAACAATGCCACATTGTGACACTTGTACATTTTACCTTTCATCATGTGTGTGCAAGTTTTACTAATGCAAACTTTATGTGCTTGCTCAGGATCACTATCATACACAGAAAACTTGTTGTTGCCAGTGTAAAATATTGGTGCTGACCAAAAGTTTTCAAAATAAGTAACTCTAATTTTGACCCCACGTTCATCTTCAAGCTCAAGTATTCCTGTATTTTTTACAAAATCATCATAGCCTATTTTGTGTGTTTCTATACACTCTTTTTTGATGTGCTCGGGCAGGTTAAGAAAATCTTCATAATTTTCACAATCGGGCCAACTCGGATCTTTGACATCAACATAGGCCATTTTCCATTTTACCATAGATTTTACCATAGAAACATAGGTCTCTTTGGGGGCAATCAAATAACTTTTAATTTCAGTAACAAAATCTTGATATCGAGATCGATTGTGTAATGAGATCAGTAACTCTGTGTTGGTGTTAGCCAGTAAATCAAAAAACCCTCGTTGATGCCAATATTTCAATTTGGAACCATTAGTAACAACACTCATTTTTGCATTCGGCCATAAATTTCTTAATTCTCTAACCCAAGTGGACAAGTCAGAATTTAATGTAGGCTCACCACCAAGTATACTGATGTGTTCAAAATCAACTTTTGTGCTCCACTGCTGATATTCATCTGCATGATCCGACCATAGTTCGTGTCCAGAAAAATAATAATTGTTAAAGCGATTACAGTTGTCGCAATTAAAATTACAAACATTGGTGATGTAAAATTCAATATAGTCTTTTACAAATTTTTTACTGGTGGAATTGTGCATAAATTTATTTATAGGTTTGCGCCTCCGGCGAGAGTCAAACTCACATGGGCCAATTATCTGTTGCACACGGGATATAAATCCGCTGTTTTACCATTGAACTACAGAGGCTGGAAGTGCGGGTGAGATTTGAACTCACGGTTTTAGGGATTTGCAATCCCTTGCATTGGACCACTCTGCCACCGCACTGTATTTTTATAGTCAAGCACCGAGAGATGCCAATTTGTCAACAATGTAGCTAGCACTGACAAGCGAATGGCAGTTATGTCAGGACCTGTTCCTCGCACAGTTAGGCCCGAATAGTGACAGCGTCCCGTCACGATACCTTTATCGATGCTTGACTA
>Ga0181349_1000644_pt1 | contig 14907 bp, 14 predicted proteins | sample Su13VDMM110SD_FD_130106 | JGI IMG/M metagenome (GOLD analysis project Ga0181349, IMG submission 130106) | Freshwater viral communities from Lake Michigan, USA - Su13.VD.MM110.S.D | ecosystem: Environmental > Aquatic > Freshwater > Lake | place: USA: Michigan | collected 2013-07-16 | reverse complement strand
TACCGATCAGTTTTTAAACTATAAAACCAAACACCCACACCTACTGCGTTCACAGAACCAAGCTCCAGTCGCCACCTGGATATACTCCCTCGTAACTCTTGACCCATTTAGTGCCGGTCCACCTGTACTGTATCTCTGTGGTGATGTTTGTGACAAATTGTACGTTTACACCCTGTTGTGAGTTGAATGCAACTGACCAAAACGAACCATCAAATTCCACAATGTCATTGGCATCAGCAACCAAGTTGCCCCAGGCCGGTGCCGGAACAGGATTTGAATAACTACCAATACTGTCCAGCAACAAATACCTAGTACCGGTAGCAGCAGCAGGCAGTCCTGCTCCGGGTGCGCTCAGTAAAGGATCAATGATGGCTGTGATTGGATCTAGTGTATTCTGAGGCAGTGTTTCGGCATCTACTTCAAATAACAAAAATCTATCATCAGTCGGATCATAGCTGACAAGCCCGACAATCTCTGTGGTATCGCCCCATTGACTGTCTAGTCTAATTTGACTGATACCGGGCCGCAGTGTGCCGTACATGCCCACCACAGCTTGCCAGAACACATTACTGGGCGGTGACTGTGGAGGATCCACACTGGCATTGTTAGGATCAATAATTGCACTGGGCTTTAGTGCTTGCAACTTGTTACCAATTAACAAAACTTGATATCCATACGGAGTCAACAACTGGCGCGTGCCCAGTAGCAAATCACTATTTGTGATGGCATTAACAGCATCGCCTTGTGCATCAAACACTGACGCAATGATTTTTTCCACCACACCCAGCTTCTTGACCTTGGCCGGACTTGAGATCCAAATGGGCAAAGAGAACTGCATGGTCATGATGTCAATAGGATTCTCGGTACCTTGCGGAATTGAGCGACTGGTCCAGGTTACTCGATCAAGCTCACATACACTCAGGCTGGTCCAGTCAATATAGTTGTCTGTGCTTTGAATTTCCAGTGCCGGATTAAACAAGGTTGCAATTTGTTCAAACAACTGAAACTTTTGATTGGTGTTTGATGTCCAAATGTCACAGCTGATTGTTAACTTGTAAGGTACCGGCATCAAGCGTTCAATTGTGAACGCATTGCCCTGGGTTGTTTCGTAAGTTTCTGACTCTGTATCGTATGTGCGCTGCCGCACTGCAATCTTGTTCACAAAGTACGGCTCTTGCAAGCGAGGTCGATCATAGTCCAATGCAGTAATGTAGAAAGTGATCAGCGGGGTTGATGGTAATGAATTGGCTGAGTTTTCTTGGATAATAGTCTGAGCTTGCCGACTGGCATCGCCATACCGTACTGGTACGCGCACCAGGGTAGCAGTCTCGGGATTTTGCCCACCGTACTCAACTTGGAAGTTAGAAAAGATTCGAGCAAATTGCAGCATAAAACGCCGAATTTGTTGGTCATAAAAGAAGCTTTGAATTTTTATTCCCCTTGTGTTTAACGTCCTGGCGGTCTTGGATTTGGTGGCTTATCTCCGCCATCATCGCCGTTGTCGGCCCTGGGCTTGAGAATTTCACTGAGACTCTGACGACTTGGTATATTACCCAAGTCAGTTGTTTCCACAGTATATGTATTGTTAACAAAGCTTGAACGCAGGGTTTCGTTGTTGGGCCCGTTAGTGAGATCAGTCCTGACCGAATCTTCAATCTTGATCCAGGCCCGCCCGGAGAATCTAAACAATCGATTAGGATAGTAATCTAACCGCAAGCAATATTGCCCATCTGATGGTGCTGACGGGAACGATATACCCGGCGTCACTGGCAATCCATTAGGTGCAACGCCATCACCAGTCAAGTAACCCATGGTGTAGCCATCGCCTGATGGGGTCTGTGGCGCAGCCGATGCGTTGGGGTTGATGCCGTCAACTGTGACATTGCTGTTATCAACAGTGACACCGGCCGGATTGGCCGGTGTTCCGTCCGGATTAGTGGGGAAGATATAAAACTTAACAGTGTCGTATCCACTTAGCGGAACATCAATCTCGGCCTGCGCTAACAGTGCGTCATTGATTTGCAAATCTTTGTTTCTGGTAGCAGCTTCGTCGGCAATGGTAGGCGGATCTATCGGAGTCCAGTACACAGTGTCCGAAATTTCGGTACCCGGTGGTACATTCTGTGCTGCCTGATAATACAGGTCCCCATCATTAACCACAGTTCCTTGAGTCCAAAAAGCACCCGGGTCCCAGATGTTTTCGGTTATCAGCGGCTTGTTTAAAATCTCTTGATACTCCTGTGCATTGGTCAGTGGTGTTGCTTTGACGCGCCACAAGTGTGGTAACCAAGTTTGGCTAAAGCCTTCGCTGGCATACGATGCGTCTTGTATAACATAATACTTGGGCAGCGCCCGGGATATGGCTGCGTCGAGCGGGTCTGGATCCTTGAGGTTCGGTACTTCCAACACATCGCCAGACATTAACTTGCGACCAATTGTGTCAATCATGTCATTGTAATGGAACGTGATAAACAAGGTATCGTTGTTCAAAAACAAACCAAACTGTGTCAAATCAAAGTCAACATCTTGTATGCGATAAACGCCGCGCTGTTGATAAACGTCGGGATCATATGCTCGATCTCGATTCTCCAGCAAGAACAAGTCCTGAATGTTCAGCGGGTTCTCGGTGGTGTAGTTAGGTTGGGTAGCATCATAGTTGCCGGATTCGGCAGAGTCTTCAATGCCGGCCCGTGGCCCCAGGTACTTGTGGATGTAGATGTCGACACCACCCACGGTGTACATTTCGGAAATTGTACGATCAAAAAACTTGTAATCGTTGGTTTTCTGTGGACGGTAAAGTGACAGTCTTGGCATAGTTTAGTATTTATGGGCTGGTTGACCATAAATTCAATTGATGCTATAATTACTAGATAATGTTAAGGAGTCCTATGAAAGTCGTAGCTATGCCCAGGCAGCTGAATCCACGCAGCCCGGATACCAAACACGTGGGTGAAGAGCCAATTTGGAAAACTCAGCCTACGGACACCCGCATTAGCGCAATGAGCTCTGCGTTCAACTGGTACAATTATTTCTACGGCAAGAAGGAAGCCAAGGACATGATTGCTGTGTACCTTGAATCACAGGGACGCAAGGCCGAGGGTCGCAAGGTTCGCACCGCGCCCGATAACCAAATCCGCTTGACCACGGGTTGGCTGTGCCGCATGACCATGATGGGCCTGGAGCTTACTAAACAAGAGCAAGAAAAATTGGAAGGGCTGATTGCTGACTCGATTGCAGCAAAGGACCACAATCAAGATGAAGTAGTTGAAGACGAATCTGCTGCACCCCGGCCCAACATACAGGACCGGCTACAAGAAAAAGTTGTAGAATGTGCCGGCGAGCTCGAAGGTGTGTTTGATGACTTTGTGGCAGAGGGCGCTAAAATGAGTGCGGACTACAAGCCAATTTCATTGATCCGGGGAAAGAATGTAGCACCGCAAAAGGTTGGCTACATTGCTGACATTTGGAAACGCAAACTGGAGGAATTTGAAGCAGCGGCTGCGGGCAAGGATGCACAGTTGACTGAAGCATATGCTCACTTGGGCAAGATCAAGCTGCGTAACTTTATCAAGTTTGCCGAGACAGTGATCAATGACTGTAACGCATATGTACAGATCAAGAAAGTTGAACGCAAGCCTCGAGCAGCTAAAGCAGTTAGTCCTGAGAAGCAAGTGGCCAAGTTCAAGTACTTGAAAGAAATTGTCAGCCTTAAATTGGTTAGCGAGCATCCCACCAAGCTGCTGGCTCGCAGTGAGGCCTGGCTGTTTGACGAGAAGAAACGCAAGCTGATTCACGTGGTTGCGGACCCGCATATTGGTACGTTCACTATCAAGAACAACTCCATTATTGGCTTTGGCACAAGCGAGACCACGCAAAAGACTCTGCGCAAGCCAACTGAGCAGATCAAAGCCTTACTCGCAGGCGGCAAGCCGGCATCTCGAAAGTACTTTAAAGAGATCCGGGCCACAGAGACTCCGTTTAATGGCCGCGGCACTGAGAATCTGGTCATACTCAAGACTTGGTAAATATGGGGGAATGGAATCCCCCAATGTCTAACCAAACTCTTGATCCGCTAAAAAAACAGCTAATTGAATATGTGCAACTCCAGCTCGGTAGTCTGATTGTTGACATTGAGCTGGATCCTGCACACTACGAAGCAGCATATCAACGCACTATAGGTGTGTATCGACAGCGGGCACAAAACGCCTACGAAGAGAGCTATAGCTTTATGCAGCTCTTGAATGACGTTAATGAATACACCTTGCCGCAGGAAGTTATTCAGGTACGGCAAATTTTTAGACGTACAATTGGCCTCAGCACCGGCGGCGGCACCAACAGCTTTGACCCGTTCGGTGCAGCATCGCTCAATGTGTACTTGATGAACTTTAACTCTCAAGGCGGCCTGGCCACTTACGACTTCTATCAGCAGTATGTTGAACTGGCGGCCCGAATGTTTGGCGGCTATATCAACTATACATGGAATCCAGTAACCAAGAAACTTCAACTGATCCGCGACCCCAAAGGCACTGGCGAAGTGGTGTTGCTTTGGTCCTATAATCTCAAACCCGAAATTACAATGTTAGCTGACTTCCAGATCAGCCAGTGGGTACGGGATCACATGGTGGGAGCAGCCAAGTACATTATCGGTGAAGCTCGTGAAAAGTTCGGAACCATTGCTGGTCCACAGGGCGGAGGAACCTTAAACGGCACTGCTATGAAATCAGAAGGCCAAGCTATGATGGATAGATGTATTGCGGATCTGTACCTGTATGTAGATGGATCTCAGCCCTTGACTCTAGTGATTGGCTAACAATCTATTGATTCTATCAATTGTCTGTGCTATAATGCAGCATGGCAGATTGTATGGTGGATATCGAAACTTGTGGTACAGGCCCCGGCGCCTGTATTTTAACTATTGCAGCCCAGTGTTTTGATCCGTTAGTCAGGCGTCCGCACAAAGAGCTTAGGTCGTACTATGCTCGCATCAGCATTGATAGCCAGCCTGATCGAAATATCGAGCAAAGCACTATTGACTGGTGGGCTACTCAACCTGCTGCAGCCAAGGACGAAGCGTTTGGTGAAGAAGGCCGCATCCCCTTGGCACAAGCTCTTGAGGAATTAGGAGTGCTGATTTGGCAAAGCAAACATTTTTGGGCGCAAGGTCCGACTTTTGATGCTACTATCTTGGAGCACGCCTACAAGAGCCACAAGATCAACATGCCCTGGAAGTACTATTCGGTACGAGACTCACGAACTGTGTACAGCCTTTGCCCCTCTTTAAACAAGTATCCCGCTAGCCATCATGCGCTGGAAGACTGCCGCAGGCAGATAGATCTGCTGCATGACGCACTAGAATTGTTACAAGTCAAGGCTCTGCTTTAACATGAGTGATCTGGTTGGCACCATTACACATGCATTAGTAAACGCGGTCACAGATGCCCCGGCACTTGAACCTAAGCTATTATACATCGAAGCAGCACTAGATCAACAGTTCGGCTCCTACGATTGGACAAAATCTTTTCATACTCCTCAGATATTAGTGTATGAGGAACTACTTACATCGGAGATGCTCATTGCAATACATCTTTGGCTACGTAGAAAATGTGCTGATATTTCGAATATAACATTAGTTACTACTAGTCATTTGGGAGTTGCTGCATGGTGGTCAAAATATTGCTCAGTAATGGGATATCGATCGTTTTCAATTCGAGAGAAGTTTTATACTCATTCCGACTATTGGAGGCCAAAATGGATTGACACTATGGCTGCCTTGCCTAGCCGGGAATGGTTTTTGGAATCTAAAAAGATCAAACGAGTCTTTAGCTATTATGGCGGAACGTATGCAACCCTGGATCGACAGTATTTGGTGTTAAAACTACTTGAACTAAGCAACGTTGGAGAGATAGATTATCTAGGAGAGTTTATTGCCAAAGATACAGTACTGGCCTACAGTGAAAACATTAATTACTATCTTGATCAGACTGATATTGATCATGTTGATCGATTATTTGATCAACATGTATCGGCTACTGGAAAACTGCTACAACATCATGCACCTGCCCCGGGGATTAAGAATGAGCGTATTAGATATCAAGGTGTCCAGTGGCAAACAGATTCTACGTGCTTTGCATCTGTAGTTAGAGAATCTGTGTTGGATGATGTATATTCGTGTGTAACTGAAAAAACTCTACGATCGTTTGTACATCACATGGCGGTAATTCCAATAACGTTCCACGGAGTTAGTGATTTAGAACGGATGGGGTTTTGGTTCCCGCATGACATATTTGATTATAGTTATCAAACAGAATCAAGATTTGCATGTCGAATAAAACACCTGATTACCAGCATAAAACAATTGATTTCTAACCTGTCAATTGGTGATATGCAACAATACTATACCGACAACATTGATAAATTTCATGCCAACGCCAAGCTAGTTCACATATACATTAACGATTATACCATAAACAAGGAACAGTTGTGATCATCGGGCTATGTGGATTGATTGGATCTGGAAAAGATACCATTGCGGATTATCTAATAAATTCGCATGGCTTCGGGCAACACAGTTTTGCAGCCTCGCTTAAAGATACGCTTGCTGCGGTGTTTGGATGGGACCGAACCATGCTTGAGGGCCGCACCGACAGTAGCCGTGCCTGGAGAGAGCAAGTAGATCCCTGGTGGGCCGACCGGCTTGGCATTCCGCATTTGACCCCGCGTTGGGCAATGCAGAACCTAGGAACAGAAGTAATCCGAGAACATTTCCATCAAGACATCTGGACTGCTAGTGTTGAAAACAAACTTCGTAAAATCAAAGACAACGTGGTGATTAGTGATTGTCGATTCCCTAACGAAGTTGCTGCTATACAAGCAGCAGGTGGCGTTGTTGTTTGTGTTAACAGAGGAGCAGAACCTGACTGGATTGAATTAGCTATCACTAATCCTGATATGATGCCGCAACTTTATCCTAATGTGCATGCTAGCGAATACAGCTGGACCGGAACTAAGTTTGACCGAATTATTGATAACAATGAGTCACTTGATGTGTTACACCATCGAGTCAAGGATCTAGTTCAAGATCTCCGGCCCGCCACGGAAGCTCTAATCGTGCAATCTCAACAATGCAGTTGAGGCATACTGTTTTAAGATTTATTAGTTCGCAGTTGTTTAATTCGCCATCTGTGTGATACACAACTAGCTGGCTGTGATGTCTAGCACGAAACCCACAGCGATCGCATGTGGGTTTTTTCTTGTACCCTGCAGATTGCCATTTGGGCTTGGGCACTTTTTGTTGACGCCCTCGCCGTATACAAGGACTGCACCGGCTTCTGTAATAGATTTTTTCATTATGGTACCCATTGATTGCTGCCGGGTGTTTGTTGCAGGCTTTACAGAGTGGGCGCATACTGATATTTACCGTTGCGGACCTTGATTAAGGCTTCCGTAACCAATGAAATTTTCGACTATCCGGTAAATATCCGTATAACCATTTAGAAGGATAATTTATATGGCACTAACATCACCAGGCGTAGAAGTAACCGTTATTGACGAGAGTAACTATCTGCAAGGGCCAACCAATTCGGTTCCTTACATCTTAATTGCCACAGCCCAGGATAAAGTCTCTGGTTCTGGCGTTGGGGTAGCAGCAGGTACGCTCGAAGTTAATGCCAATAAATTGTACTTAGTCACCAGTCAACGAGACTTGGCTGCTACTTTTGGCAACCCGTTCTTCTACAAAACTGCCGACGGCACTCCTATCAATGGCTACGAGCTGAATGAATATGGCCTGTTAGCAGCACATTCGGTCCTGGGCATCAGCAATCGTGCTTATGTACAACGTGCAAACGTTGATCTTACTGAGCTGGCCGCAACATTGGTTCGCCCAACTGGTGACCCTGCGTCAGGAACTTATTGGCTTGATACACTGCAGACCCAATGGGGGATCTTTGAATGGAACCAAACTACTGGTGCATTCACTAACAAGACACCTATTGTTATTACTGACACAGCTCAGGGCAATCCTATTCCGAGCTCAGATGTTGGTAGTATTGGTGATTACGCAGTTAACACCACAAATACTCAGAATCCAATTTATTACAAAACTGTAGCTAACGAGTGGATTCTGGTTGGTAGAGATACTTGGCAAGCATCGTGGCCCACAATTCAAGGTACTGAATCAATCTCTGGCGCTGTATTAAACACTGGTGATGTCATTATCATCAATGGTACATCAATTGCTGTTCCGAGTGCCGATACACTAGCGTCCTTGGTCGGTGCAATCAACTCGGCAGCTATTTCGGGTGTTACTGCTGAGGCCGATTCAAGCAACCGCTTGCAAATTTATGCAGATGCTAATGCTACTGCCGACGCGTCTAGCGGCACCGGTGGTCTTGTTGTGATTAGCACAGCCAGTACCACTACATTGTTAACTCAGCTTGGTATTGTTGCTGATACTTACTCTGCACCGATACTGCTGCAAGGCTACAGCTATCAAGTTCCGCGGTGGAGAAGCACTGATACAACTCCACGCCCAACTGGATCTGTGTTCATCCAGTTGAATGAGCCTAACTTAGGCACCAAGCTGGTAGTTAAGAGATACGATGACGTGCTTGGAGATTTCTTTGTGGTTGACACTCCGGTATATCTTACTCCAGAAGCAATGATTTATGGACTTGATCCATCGGCTGGTGGATCAAATATCCCAGTTGAAACTCTCTGGGCTGAATCAAATTCGACTACCCTGCTGGTTAATAGTCTCGACATGCCGACTGCTACTATGCAGTTGTTTAGATTTTATGCATCCGGCCAAACAATTGTGTCGGGCACAGTCGTTAACCCAACATTTACTGTTGGCGAGACATTTACACTTCAGGCTAGCTCAGCTGGTTCTGCAACATTGTCTAACGCAGTTACAGTCACTATCGGTGGTACTGGCACCGCAGCAAACTTCTCTGCTGCTGTGAGTGCTGCAGCCGTGCCATATGTGTCGGCTGTGATCAGCAGCACTGGCACAATTAATTTTGTGCATAGTCAAGGTGGTGTGATTTTGGTAGTCGACACAACAGGCACACCAATTGCAGATGCTGGATTTACAGCACCAGCTGACGGCGTGATGACTAGTAAAGATGGAGATGGATTGTACTTCTCAAACTTTGCAGCCCTGGATTACATTGCCAGTGCTGATGCACCTAGTGTAGACCCAGTTGATGGTCGTAAGTGGTATTACAGTGCTACAAATCAAGTTGACATCATGATTCTGAATGATGGCGCCTGGGTCGGATATCGCACAGTTGACAATGACACACGTGGTTTCAATCTGACAGTGACAGACCCAGATGGTCCAATTGTTAGTCCTACTGAGCCAACTGAGCAAAGTGATAACACTCCGATTGTGTATGGCGATCTTTGGATTGATACTAGCAACTTGGAAATATATCCAGTTATCAAGCGTTGGGACAATCAGACTGGTGCAGATCGTTGGGTGACTATTGACAACACCGATCAGACTACCAGCAATGGTGTACTTTTCGCTGATGCACGTTGGGCACCAAATGGCACAACTGATCCAGTTGGCGACAACTATCCTACTATTGTGAGTTTGCTGACCAGCAACTATCTTGACTTAGATGCACCGGATGTAAGCATTTATCCTGAAGGTATGTTGCTGTTTAACACACGTCGCAGCGGATTCAACGTCAAGAATTTCCAAAGCAACTATTTTAATGCCAACGACTTCTCAGTCGACCAGTACACATCCACAACCAGCTATGCAGTTAATAACAAAGTGCTGTACAACGGTGTGATTTATGTTTGTATCTTAGCAAGCACCGGGAATGTTCCGACTAACACAACATACTGGGCCGTACTGGAAACAAATGCCTGGGTTTCAATCAGTGGCAATCGGAATGACGGTAGCCCGTACATGGGTCGCAAGGCTGTGCGTAATGTTGTAGTTGCTGCACTCAAGAGTGGTTTGGACACACAAGAAGTATTACGTGAAGAGCAGACAGCATTTAACTTGATTGCTTGCCCACAGTATCCAGAGTTGATCATTAACATGGTTGCACTCAATAATGAGCGTAGCAACACTGCGTTCATCATTGGTGACACACCTCTGCGCCTTGGCCCATCGGGTAATGAACTTGTTACCTGGGCAACCAACGCCAGTGGTCTGGGCAACGGTGGCGAAGACGGTATCACAACTAGCGATCCTTACTTGGGAGTGTTCTATCCAAGCTGCCAAACTACAGATCTGGGCGGATCACCAGTTGTTCAACCTCCAAGTCACATGATGCTGCGTACAATTGTACGTAGTGACGAAGTGGCATATCCGTGGTTGGCGCCGGCTGGCGTGCGTCGTGGTCTGATTGACAATGCCGGACTGATTGGTTACATCAACTCACAGACTGGCGAGTTCCAAACGATTGCAACTGGTCAAAGTGTTCGTGACATTCTGTACGAAAACAAGATCAATCCAATCACATTCATCCCGGGTGTTGGTATTGTCAATTATGGTAACAAGACCGAAGCTGCTGTGGCATCTGCTCTGGATCGTATCAACGTTGCACGGTTAGTAGCGTTTGTACGTGGTCGACTGAATGAGATTGGTAAGACGTTTGTGTTTGAGCCAAATGACCAAATCACACGTAATGAAATCAGCAATGCTATTCAAAGCTTGATGGTGGACCTGGTTGCCAAGCGTGGTATTTACGATTACCTGGTTGTGTGCGATGAATCTAACAACACACCGGCTCGTATTGACCGCAATGAATTGTATGTTGATATTGCAATTGAGCCAGTCAAGGCAATTGAATTCATCTACATTCCGTTGCGAATCAAGAACACCGGCGAGATATCTGCTGGAGGCTAAGCCCGATACACCTGCTAATAATGTTAAAAAACATTATTAGCGGTGCCGCTATACACGAAAATGGGGCATTTGAGCCCCGTTTTTTTTGGCCAGTTTGGCCATAAATAATATTATAGGAGATTTATAACATGGCTATTTCATCACTTACCAGAATGACAGTTCCGCTGGCAAGCGACCAATCAGCATCAACACAAGGGTTGTTGATGCCCAAGTTAAAATATCGCTTCCGGGTGATGTTTGAAAACTTCGGGGTTGCTACACCGCGCACCGAGCTTACTAAACAAGTTATCGACTTTACTCGTCCTTCGGTGTCGTTCGAAGAAATTACAATTGACATTTACAACAGCAAGCTATATCTTGCTGGTAAACATACCTGGGAAATGGTCACTGTTAACTTGCGTGATGATGCTTCGGGTAACGTTACCAAGCTGGTGGGTCAGCAGTTGCAGAAACAGTTGGACTTCATGGAGCAAGCTAGTGCTGCTTCGGGTATTGACTACAAGTTCGTTACCAAGCTCGAAATGCTCGACGGTGGCAACGGTGTCAATCAACCTGTTGTGCTGGAAACTTGGGAACTGTACGGTTGCTACTTGCAAAACGTCAACTACAATGACCTAAACTACGCCAGCAGTGAAGTGGTTACAATCAGCATGAGCATCCGCTTTGATAATGCTGTACAGGCACCGGTGCAAAGTGGTGTTGGTACGTCACTCGGTCGCCTGGCAGGTGATGTAGTTACTGGTGTTTCGAACGTTACAACGTAATAATCACTTATGGCCTTTGGTCAGGACTTCCTCAACGGATTCTTTGGGAATGATTATCTCAGGGACTATACGCATGCCAGCAAAACGTTTCAAACAAACGGGTATGCAAATAGTCCTAGACTCAAGTTTCTTTTTCACGTATACTTTACCCTTGAAACGGTAGGTATACCTATGTTAAGAAATGCCTTTAGCTCGGGTGAAAACTCCACTATTGGTCTGTTGGTTAAAAACATCGACTTACCAAAGTTTACAATTGACACTGAGATTCTCAATCAATACAATCGTAAACGAGTGATACAGAAAAAGATCAATTACGATCCCATCAGCGTAGCATTCCATGACGATGGTAACGATTTGATTCGTACCCTGTGGTACAACTATTATTCTTATTACTACAAAGACCCAGTTCAGCCCTATGATGGAATAGCTACTACTGCCGGAACATCGGGCCCGATGCAAACCAAACCAATGGGGTTCAAGTACAATGGCCGTGATATCTATGACAAGACTCGGGCAGTATCCGATTGGGGCTATGTTGGCGAAAGCTACAGCGATGGCACAAGTTCGGCTAACGGCAAGCCGAGTTTTTTCCGTGACATTAGCATCTACGGATTCAACCAACACAAGTTTGTTCGCTATGTGTTAATTAATCCAGTAATATCCCAATGGAGTCATGATCAGTACGACTACTCTCAGGATGCCGGGGTCATGGAAAACAAAATGACCATCCAGTACGAAACTGTTAAGTATTACTCGGGCGCGATTGGATCGGCTAGACCGGACACCAACGTTGTTGGCTTTGCTGATCCTAATGCGTATGATCAACGATCAAGCCCATTGACGAGACCGGGCGGCCAGGCCAGTATCATTGGACAGGGCGGACTATTAGACACAGGAATAGGTATTATGGGAGATTTGCAAGCAGTTGCACAAGGCAGAGGAGGCCTAAGTAATATTTTAGGTGCAGTACAAAACGCCGGTACATTATATAATACCTTTAAGGGCAAAAATCTTGCTTCTATTGTTGCATCTGATGTTGGGGGAATTGTAGGCGGTGCAATTGGACAGCTACGACAAACACTTCCTGGGCAAGCACGTAGTACTTTTAATTTCCCCAGGCCTGCGCCAGGCGCAGGTGGTCCTGCAAGTCCTGTCACTGGAGGACCTGCAGCCTTTACTGGCGTCTAAAGTATGGAATCTTCAATCAATATAGCCAATCAAAACATTGACCTAAGTGTACGGGTGTTTGATAGTTTTTATGAGTTCGGGGTAGATGTTGATGCAAACACGTATGACGTGGTCAACAGCTACTTTGAATCTGTGTGCGCAGACAAACAGATTGCTAGAAGTTTTACAGTAAGTTTGTTTAGGATTGCTGAACAAACCAAAGTACCGGTATTGTCGCTGTTGGCTCAAGTTGGTGGGCAGTCGCCGGGTACACAGACAGAAATTCAGTTGTCAAATACCATGGTTTATTATCTCAATGGCATACGTAGTCCAGCAACATTACTGGGACTTAATAGTGCCATTACCCCGAACTACTGGGCCGCTCGTAACGTACTACTATGAGCAAGTTTGCGCAAGGGGTGTACAAGGTCACCAATCGAGCAAAATATGTAGGCAAGCGTGAACCCAGGTATCGATCAGGCTGGGAACACAGCTTTATGACCTTTTGCGACAACAACGATCATATCCTGCAATGGGCTAGTGAATCAATCAGTATTCCTTATCTTAACCCGTTGTCGGGCAAGATGACAATATACATTCCAGATTTCCTTATCACATACCGTACCCGCGATGACCGGATGTGTGCAGAGGTAATTGAGATCAAGCCAAAAAAACAAAGTGTAATTGAATCTAAACAATCATCCCGTGACCGTGCTATTGTGGCAGTGAACTACGCCAAGTGGGCTGCCGCTCAGAAGTGGTGCACACGAAATGGGCTTGTGTTTCGCGTTATTACCGAGGACGATCTATGGCACAACGGCAAGAGAAAATAGCAAAGACTTTGAATCATGCAAATTAACTCATTAAATATGCTATGTCCCTTCCAACCAACAAAAACCTTGAGGCGTTGTTCAACCTACCCCGTGACCAGGATAGTAGTGCTATTGAACCAGGTGTGCCCGCCCACACTGACGATATAGAAACACGACTAGCCATTCTCCCCGAAACATTAGATGCACTAGACAAGATTGAAGCAGCCTTGCCGGCCGTGCGAGGGCTTGAGTCCAGTGACCAAGAGATGGATGACCTGGCGTTAAAAGCCACCGAAAGCTTTGACAATCTAATGGACCTGGGGATGAATGTTGACAGTCGTTACGCTTCAGAAATCTTTAACGTAGCAAGTCAAATGCTAGGTCATGCTATCACAGCAAAGAATGCCAAGCTCAATAAAAAGCTCAAGATGATTGAGTTGCAACTTAAAAAAGTTAAACTAGATCGAGACTTAGCCGGAGACTCAGTAGATCATCCCACTGGGCAAGGCCATGTACTTGACCGTAACGAACTCCTGCGTCAGATACTGGGAAAGAATAATGTCTAGATCTATCAACCTGAACCAAATAATAATATTGGTAAAACACTAAATACAGCCATAGGACTCTGATATGAAAACATTTGCGCAATATCTAGTGGAAAGTGAAAAGACTTTTGACTACCGCATCAAGATTGTGGGCGATGTGTCCCCTGAATTCTTAAAACAATTCAAGGACCAGCTGAAAAAGTTTGAACCTGCCAGCATTGGTGAAGTTAAAACTACACCTATTGTGGCTCAGCCACAAGGGTTCCCGGGCTACCCTAACCACGCAGTCAACATGATTGATGTGAGCTTTAAGTATCCTGCAACTCCTCCACAGATTGAACAAGTGGTCGAGCTCCTGGGCTTATCTCCTGATCGTGTCGGCATGAACACTATCAAGTGGCAAGAGGGCATGGACAAGGAACTGCTGGGTATTGCAGATCAAAAGGATCTGCTTACAAGCGAGTATCCACCAACTGATGCTGAACAAAAGCGCATCAAGAAAGACTATGCAGCAGCAGCGCAAGATAAAGAAGTAGTCAAGAACTCGGCCAGTCAAGCCCGTTTTACCGTAGCAGGCGGTAAAACCCCACCAGCAAAAACCACAAATGACTTGCCACAGGGTATTAAGAGCCCCATGTCAAATGTCAAGCGCCCCGCAAAACCAGCAACCGGCAAACAGCCACAAGGAAACTAATCATGGACATGTACGATATTCTCAAAAAATTAAATTCAGTTGGTAGTACTCCACT
>Ga0181349_1000642_pt1 | contig 14924 bp, 21 predicted proteins | sample Su13VDMM110SD_FD_130106 | JGI IMG/M metagenome (GOLD analysis project Ga0181349, IMG submission 130106) | Freshwater viral communities from Lake Michigan, USA - Su13.VD.MM110.S.D | ecosystem: Environmental > Aquatic > Freshwater > Lake | place: USA: Michigan | collected 2013-07-16 | reverse complement strand
AGTGACGTACCGACGTGACGATTCGTTCCAGCCATTCTGGTCGTCCAGATGAGTAGACGCCACAGCATACTTATACCACTGACGAGCGACCATAAGAGGAGCATATATTTCAAACGTAAGCGCGGCATGTCGGAACGGTGAAGTGTGTCCTTCTTTCCAAAGGAAACGGAGTAATTTCACGTCCTTTTCGTCGATAACTTGTTTTTCCTTGTCGTAGGAAACTCTCGCGGCGTTGACAATTGAGAGATCACTTCCTAGTTTGTCTACTAAGCGTACGTATCCCTTGTGGTTCATGTACTTCTATTATGCGCAACATTTTTATATTTGGTGATTATAAATAATAATGACAGTTCAAACTGTAGTTAGTACACTTACCAGTTCATTTTGTTCTTTATCATCGGCGGCTATAATAGCTCTAGTTGTTTCAGTTGACCCACAAGTTCGTAAAATTGCTATGGGTGTTATAGGCGTATGGTTTCTCCTATGTGTACTAAACATGTCGTTGCCTACAGAAAAAGGCAAAAGCAATCCTCTGGTTGAACAAGTAAAGAGTGTAACTTCGTATGTATCAGGACAAACATCTTCTTCCTCCGGAACTTCTTCTGTCTTGAGTTTTTTAACTGGGTCTGGGTCTTTATAATTTCTTCATGTACTATAAATGACTAATTTAGATACAGCTAAAAATGCCACTGGTACACTCACGAGTTCGTTCTGTTTGTTATCGTCATCGGGTATAGCTGCTTTAATTTTTTCAGTGGACCCTACTATTCGCACGATTTCTATGGTTGTTATTGCCATATGGTGTATACTATGTTCAATAAACTCAGTATTGTCGGTAATGTAATAAAAAGTAAAGTGGCTAGTGATGTACCAAATGGAGGAATTTCTTCCAATCGAGCTCATTGAGTACATTCACAAGTTTAATAGACAACCTCAGCCGAAGGAATTACAAAACGATATCATCAACTTTCACGAAACCAAAAAGTGGATGATAGAGTTGTACCAAGGCGACCTTGATCTTCTCATTAATGATCTTTTAGGGTACCTCAACAACTTTAGACCCGTTATGTACGGATACAATGAAGCGTTCGTAAAAAGGGTCAAGAACGTCGACACGTTTGTAATTAATGTAGCGCATATTTTCAGCGAAGAAAAAGCTCTCAATGCACTTTTATCAATCTTGAAACCTCAAGAGCGAATAGATTTTTTATGTTCGTAGATTATAAATGAAAATCCAACTTCTATTGGCCATACTGCTCGTGATAGTCCTGTTCCTCAAATATTACCGTGGTATTTCGTTCTATGATGGAAATGCCTACAAGTACTGCACGGACACTTACAAAAACATAGGCAGCGCGGACTTCGATCCCCAGGCCTGTAACCGCGACCCGTTATGTAAAACCGTGACCAACGGAGATTTCCAAGGGTGTGTAAGTAAATAAATAAATAAATATATGTACTTATATCAAATGCACAAAAATGTATTCACGTGGCTCTTAGTCATTGCATTATTATTCATGTTATGGTTCGTTACAAGGACCAAGAGTGATTACTCTTCGTCTTCGTCTTCTTCCGGTGTTATACAGACTGGAGATCAGTACAAGGACGATACAATCAACACGTTGCCCGAAAAAGTAAAAGAAGCTCTTAACAAACTACCAAAAGAGGAACAGGACAAGTTGAAAACATCGAATACCGAAGATTTTAATAATACACTGCATCAAATAAATTATAAAACTTCCATGTCCAAACCACTGTATACTATTACTGGAACTTCAAGTAAATAAATAAATATATTGACAATTATTAATTAGTATGGACTGGATTATAGTCTTTATCATCTTACTTGTTTTAATTATTGTCATGATCCAAAGTAGTACTTCGAACTATGATACAGATTGGAGATTTACAATGAAACGAGGTTCGGTTCTGTATCCTATGACCGGAGACGACTTGAAAGTTTTTTCTAACATATCAGATGATGATTATGTAAATTATTCACTTGTCGTACTACAAGATGATCCATACTTTGTACGGACGTACCCTACTATACTTCACGGACTTATCGCAAAAGACAATCAAGTTTACTTCAAAAACTTCATATCGGAACTATCAAAAGGTCTAAGAAACGGATTGATTGCTTATGAAGCACGGGCCGCTGAATTTGAATTAGCGCCAAGGACGGTTTCCGAAATACGTTCTTATTTACCAAGAATTCTTGATCTTAAACCTACCGATAAAGATACGAAGGTTTTTCAAGCTATGAGTACACTCACCGATGCCCAATTGCTTTTTGCGTTCAATAGAATGTACGTCGCAGTCAATATAGATCCTATGCTAGAATCTCTTATAATCTACGAACCAGTGAATAAAAACCTGAGTAAATTTCTCAACGAGAAAGTTCTTAGTCAAACTGCCGAAGTTCAGAAAAATATAGACTATGTCTATATCAATACATATATAAAACCGTACTTACCCACCACCGAATTTATAGGTCAACAAGCGAATACCCCTCCCAGTGTCACCGCCGCTTCGCCCGTTTCCCCTTCGTCCGCTTCGCCCGCTTCACCCTCATCCGCTCCGAAGTCTCCTTCGCCCGCCCCGAAGTCTCCTTCACCCGCTTCACCCTCACCAGAGACAAAAACTGCATCTTCCTCTTCCTCATCAACCGGACTATTGTACGGCAGCTTATCGTCCTCATGTTCGCTTGTACTCGTAGCCCTACTGTTCATGGTGGTGATGAAAAAAAAATCTGCAGTAAAGTAAATGAAAAACTCAAGTATCGTCTACGTTCTGATATTTATCCTGATCCTCCTGATCCTGTTCATGAACATGTCTTCGTCTTCGTATTATGCAAGTGCAACCGAAACAAAACTCGATCAGATGAATAATCCTACCCAGAAAGCCAAGCTCATTCAGTTATCCAACACCAATCAGTTTTATCAAATGGGGTTCGAAAAGTTTGTAGAACTCGCACCAGTGAATGAATTGAAAAATGTGGATACTCTAGCCAAATATGACAGTGTGGCTATTACATATATTGTACCTGAGATGAAAACAGAAATGAAAAAAGATCCCCAAAAAGATAGACTTGTAACAAAATTAATAGATATGCCCGATGCAAAAACTTATAAATTTGCCAAGTATTTACAGTCATACTTAACAAAAGACGATTTCATGAATAATCAGTTTTTAATGAAACAGTTTTTTCTAGAGAATGGAAAAATTGGAGACTTTGTAGATGATATGGACAAAAAACCACCCCGTAACGCCTCTGATGTTATACAAGCTATTAAATTAAACACTCCAGGTTACCCGAATACTTTTTTGAGTTATATTAACACTGAATATACCGCTTTAATTGCAATTCCTGACAAACAATCGCCCGTCTTCCTTAATAGAAGGCAATCATTATTAGAAAATATGAGAGTATACATGAAAACAGTCGGTATACCTGAAGATATGTTAATAAAACAACGAAATTTAGAAAGTGGTTCATCATCAATGTCCACTGGATTAAATGATCAAATTAAAAATGGATTAAAAGCTGTTGTTAATGTTATAACACAGCCGGATGTGAATACTCTGAAAAGTTTATCAAATTACGATTTTACTGTTTTTTTGTACGTTATAAAACTTAAAAATACAACAACCGAACGAGAAGGTTATATTTTTATTCATAATTTGATAGAAGCAGGTAAACTTCAAAGTTTTATCACCGATGCAAAAACGCAGGGTACAGACATAGCTATTAAAAACTACAGTAATATAAGTTCATCATCATTTTTATTATACTCTAAACCCACCATGGCACCCCCTCCGCCCGCGTACCCCACTATGGCGCTCCCTCCTAAGACCGGCTTGCCTCCGTACCAGGCACCCCCTCCGCCCGCGTACCCCACTATGGCGCTCCCTCCTAAGACCGGCTTGCCTCCGTACCAGGCACCCCCTCCTCCTGCACCAGCACCAGTGGCTGCAGTTGCAACATCGTCTTTTATGACAAATGTACAAGGGTCCACTTCCTTGTTCTAGGTTTGACGATAACGTCGGAAGTACAAACGTAGAAGCTTGTAGAGCCCGACCTGATTGTGTACCAGTGGTTCCTCCATTTTCAGGTGCACAGGTGTGTTACGAACGTAGCAATCCTAACCTCTCGAACCCTGCTTTTAAAGATAGTTTTAGATACCTGTAATAAAATAAAAATAATTTAAATAAATACCAATGAACACTTCTTACTTTTCGAATGGCGAAAGTACAGAAACAATCATAAGCACGTTCATAGGTTCGTCCGAGCACCCTTTCTACATTATTGATTTGTCCAGTGTGACCGAGCAGTACACGCGATGGAAAGCTCATCTTCCACGTGTAAAGCCCCACTATGCCGTCAAGTGCAATCCAGACCCCCGGATCCTCAAACTCCTCGCCAAACTCGGCTCCAACTTCGATTGCGCCAGTAAAAACGAGATGGATGCCGTTACGTCGCTCCAGGTAAACCCCAGCCGGATTATTTTTTCCAACCCCTGCAAACAAAAAAGCCATATAGATCACGCCTTAAGTTCCAAAATACACCGAATGATGTTCGATAGTATCAGTGAACTCGAAAAGATTTCACCCGACTCCGAAGCCCAACTGATTATTCGGATCAGAGTAGACGATAGCCAATCCATGTGCCGTCTCGGCTCCAAGTTCGGGTGCCGTCTCACCGAACTTGACGATATATACGCATTTGCCAAAAAGGCCAAGTACAAGTTGACCGGGGTCAATTTCCACGTCGGAAGTAACTGCCGCGATCCCGAAACGTACCATAAAGCCATCAAGGATGCTCGCTTCGCTTTAGATAAAGCCAAAGAGTACGGGTTTCAGTTCGATACGCTCGATATAGGAGGAGGGTTCCCCAGTGATACCGAACTTTTTGCGAGTATCGCTCAAACCGTGAACTGCACCCTTGATACGTATTTCAAGGACATCCCGAATATCATAGCCGAACCGGGTCGGTACATGGTTGAGAAAAGTCACACCCTCGTGGTGAGTGTGATAACCGTGAAGAGTGATCGAAGGTACTACATAAACGAAGGGCTGTACGGCTCGTTTAACTGTGTATACTTTGATCACGCTTATCCGGTGTTTGTGCCTTATACTCTAAAGAGTGACAATGTGTTGTACAAAAAATCAACTGTTTTCGGACCCACCTGCGACTCCATGGATGTCCTAGGTGACAGTTACCTCTTACCTGATTTAAGCGTTGGTGATCGACTGTACGTCGAGAATTTCGGTGCGTACACCTGTGCCGCTTCATCCAATTTCAATGGGTTTAATGCCCCTACGCGCTACTATATAATTAAAACACTTGTTTAGCCTTGTTGAAGATATCGACAAACGTATAATGAACATCGGCTATACAGTTTGAGAGCCCTGGGTACACGTTACCGGTTGTAATATCAGCCACCTTGATGGTATTCGCATCAACTGTCAAGTTGGAGTAGTATTTTCGATCACAGTTAAGACGGAAGGTAACTCCGCCTACGCTGTCATACCCCCAGTTGTTACTAGACGTCTTTATATCCTGGATGTAGGCAATAGCCTTATCAGCCTCTTGGCGGGTACGTAAACCGGTTATGATACCAGCTCCATAGGCAAAGAAAGGAACTGATACACTGTCGGGGTACCATTTACCTACGAGTAACGAAGTACCGTCAGTTGGAGATTTTCCATAAGCCGACGATTCAACTCTGTAGTGTTCAACTGTATCCTTGTAGGTCTGTAAAAACTCATTTCCTTGGCACAATAGAGGATTATTGACAAAATCATCAGATAAGAAACCTACGGTGTACCTGTTCTTTGCTGCGGTACTGTCGCGTCCCATAAGGACATTCTGGCCTTGGGCACCCTGAACGTAATAAACGTTGGAAGATCGTTGTTTGTTCAAAGGCAGTACATCAGTCACTGTCCAGATACCGTTTGTCACGGAAAAGGAAATGTTAGAGTTGAGTGTTTCACCATATGTTACACCTGGACTCTCAAAAGGATCAGTCGTAAAAGCATTCATACGTGGTACGATGTTGGAAGAGGCGCTGGTGAAGTTGTACTCGGTAATATTACTCAAGTACAAGTTAGAGTACACCGAAGTTATAGCAACGTTACTGTCACGAACAGCAAACAAGTCCTTACTGAACGTATCAACTACTCCCATAAGATGAGGGAACGCCACTCGAGTGTAATCGGGCATGATAGTACCGTACTTGTCAGCTTGTAACAGTGTCAACTTGGTATTGACACTAGGAACCCCTGAAGGCAGAAGGATTTCATAATTGAAAAAGTTGCGAAAGTTGTCGCGGAAAGGTGCGACGTACACGGGGTTAGGACCACTGGCTCCGAACGTGTTGGCTCCTATAGCGTTCAGAGATATGTTGGTGTTTGAATAAAGAGTATTAGAAGTAAGTACAGAACGATTACCGTTTATGGCTTCTTTCATGAGCGCGAGTTGGAGCATGTATGTTGTGAAGACGAAATTCTCGTTATTGTAGTGTTCCAACTTATTTTGTCCATAAGGGGCTGTTCCGTAGGCTGAACGATGGTACTTGACACTGGTATTGGAGTACCCCGAACCAACCATAAGCTCTCCTATAACATTGTTAGAGGTGAGCTCGTTGTAGTAGGCGTATCCTAAAATGGTGCTGATAGCTGCGTACGGTGAAGCCGGATTACCGAGGATATCGTCATACGCAAACAATCCGAATTTGCGCACGCTGACGTTCTCATTACCCTTATTTTGTACATCCGCGAAAGTTGCTATAGCTGCAGTTCCTAATCGGGTGACATCGTTAGCCCATGCAGCGTATAAAAAGAGCAAAGGTGTATTTGCTAAACTCCAAACGGCTGATCCATAATTAGAGGTGGCATCATTTTCGACTTTCATGAACCACAACAGAGCATCATACTCATGAAATCCGGCGCGGAAACTGGTTAAATCGCGTAGACGAGCCTGATCTAAACCTTTTGGTAAGGTGATACCATATTGACCGTACACGTTAATATCGGTTCCGTAAATGATATCGTACACTTTCGTATCTAAAGTGAGCAAGTTGGAAGTGTAAGCATCAGCGACGACGTTATGAAGACCTACACCTTTATTTTGCATGCGTGCAAGGGTCATAGCCATAAGTTCTTTACCGCATGAGAAGGTTCCGAACATGGATCCGGGGTACTGTCCGTTGTAGTACTCTTCGAACACATCAACTCCGTTTTTGCGTACACCACATGCGCCTATCCCTGTTACGTAGGTATCTCCTGTCGCCTGTAGATTAGATAAAGTACTATTTATATTGCTGCTGGGGATATGTTCGGTTGTAAGAAATTTATGAAACTCCAGAGCTTTACCAACGGTACTGGACAGACTGGTATCATTGATGGCTGTGACTTCCTTCAAGTAATTGATGTTTGAAGTATCACCGCCCATCTGGCTCACGATCAAAGAGATGTTGGACGAGTCGCCACCTTGTCTCGACGCGATCAAAGCTACGTTGGATTCAATGCGATCAATTTTAGTCTTGATCTTGTATCCAACGGAATCGTTGATTTGGCGAAGAAGTTCCTGATTAATAGCAGTTATTTGTGACATTGGTACTCTCTACTGAGATTTTTTTTAAGGATGCTTAGGGTTTATAAGGGACGATTTTGCAAAAGTTCAGCAACGTCTGGGTGTGGGTTTTTTTCAAGAGCGTACCAGTCGACGAGGTCAAGGTGAGCTTTAATAAATACGATTTTAGAAGGATCGGCTGAAATGGTAGTCCAGTCGAGCTGGTCTAAAGGAGGCAGCTGGACAAATTTAATATCTTTCAGGTTATCACCTTTTGGGAAATGAGGAAACATTGGTACTATGTACTAAGATTTTTTTGGAAAATTTGGTGTATCAAAATGCCCTGTGTATATTTGAAACACCAAGTAAAAATGTCTCGTTGTACGGCCAAAACGTGCTCTGGAAAAAGATGTAGGCTGACCGGTTCACCTTTTTGTCATGTGCACACGGCGTGTGCTATATGCTTGTGTCAAGTTGAAAAAGAGAACGAAAAGCTGGGTTGTGGACACACCTTCTGCCGCACGTGCATCTTCGAATGGCTCATCGAAAAGAAAACGTGCCCGTGCTGCCGACAGACTGTCGACGAGTTCACCAAGTTCCGAGCGGTTGACAAGGCTCTATGCGAAGGCAAGTTATACAAAGTTACCGAAATACGATACAACTTGAGAAGTCTTCCATCGCACGTTATTACACTGTCGCGTGTAGAAACTTTGACCCCGTTCAGGTTTACTGCAACCGAATGGCTCGAGGTTCTCAAGATCCCTTTCATACACGCGATCCTGCAGTTTATCGATACGGATCGGATTGACATGTACAGTAGGGACCCTGTGGAGAGTGTGTATCACCGGTTCGTGGACCTCGAAAACGATGTCTGAGATTTGACTAAACGGTTCATGGATAACTAGTAAATGATCAGTGACGAATTTTACAAAGCAAACTTGGCGTACCAGATCCGCGATCCTTTTGTTGATTACTACTACGATACGATGCTCATAAAAGATCTCGAACATATTATCGATGAGCCTGATCGGATCGATGAGATTATTTCGTTGGCGGTGATCAGGCCTCATATGATGCACTGGGCGTTTCGTCCAGGGGGCCCCTGCTACAGAATTGTACACGAAAAAAATAAAAGTCTATACTAATAACTATAATGTTTGGATTTGGGTTTAATAAATCAAAATCGTCAATCGATAAAACCACGTTGAATAAAACAATCGCGGATAACGTTTTTAAAAATCAAAACAAACAAAGTGCGAATGCTTCTATTACTCAAACCATGAAACTGAACGATTTGAATTATAAGCATTGTAATTTGGTGATACGTCAAAACGCCAAAATAAGTATAGACGTAGTTCAACAAATATCAAATGAAGCTCATAATCAATTGATTGCCGACCTGAAACAGAACGTATCTGACCATATGGAGACTATCATGAAACCAAAATCTCAGTTGTTTTCGCCTCCCCAAATCTCACTTACCGTTACCAATTTAAAATCCCGGGTCGAAAACGTGATTGAGAACCACCTCACCGTCGAAAATATCAATGAACAAATTTCACAGGTGAACAGCTACCAGAACGAGGATATAAGCGGTGTTAAACTTGATGCATGTCCAGATTTTGAAGAAAATGTAAAGGCAGCTATCGCAACAAAAGATCCAGAAGTGATACGAGCAGTGAACGAGTCGTGTGATACGAGCAAGGAATGTGAGATTTCACAAAATGTGCGCGTAAGTATCCTGGCGCAGCAACTCACCTCGAGTTTGGTGAAAGCTTTAACCGAAGACACGAAAATCCAAGAACTTGATACAGAGCTCAAGCAGAAAATAGAACCGGAGGCTGGCGGGCTCGCCCAACTTGCCAAATTTCTCACCCCGGCGTTCGGGCTCGGTGCATGTTTTTGCTGTTTGTGTGTACTAGTGATCGCGGTGGCTCTTTTCTATATTTGGGATTCTAAAACAACCAGAGAAGTTGCTCCGTTAGTAATAAACGCGGCTAAATCAGCTAACCCAGAAATGGCAGCTGCCAGCGCTTTAAAACCACACTGATAATAAAATAATATTATAAACTAATAATAGTAAATGATACCAGGGAACCCTGCACCATATAAATTAAAAAGAAAAGGACTAGACGTTTGCCTCCGAGCTCAACTAAGTAATGACTATGTCCACGACAAAGATACTTTTGGATGCAGAGCTCCTGAAAATTTAACACAGGATTCTGGTACTATAGGCGAATATAGAAAAGAAACTTGGTTTTATACACCCGATAGAAGACTACAAAATTCAGATAATCTAAATTATCTTACGACTACTGGCGGTAATTATGAATGGCAACTAAGGACATTCCCGACTGGCGATACATGGACATGGGACGATACACACAAAATGTTAAAAAATGACAGAAATGGGTGGTGTCTTAATATGAAAGACAGTAAAAACAATGATGTTGACGTGCAGTTATATCCTTGTAGTGTGACTGACGGAAACGAAAAAATCGAACTGACATTAAAAACTGACCCTAATAATTATGAAAAAGCTCAATGTAAAAGATCTGATCAACATTCGTGGGCTGGGAATTTCAAATCTGATAAAAACCCGACAAGAGATGAAAAAGCATGGTGCTGTATAAGAGGACCAGCTGATGCCACAAGCGGACAATGCGGATACAATTATTGTATAAACTCCCAAGCGTGCAACAGTTTTTACGATAACGATTGGTGCACTGATCACCCGACCTCGGCCGAATGCAAAGATCGACCCAGTGTCACCAATCTCAGAAAAGCCCAGTGGTGTAGCCAAGATTATAATCGGCTCGTAAACGACCCTGAATGTAGACGTGTCTGTAATACTCAAGAGGCTGGGGTCAGAGTAGAATGTGAAAAAGCCGCTGAAAATGCTTGTAGAGATCACCCTGATTGGTCGCAGTGTGCCTGTTTCACTAAACTGAAAAACTTGAATGATCCCGATTATAAAGAGTTCATAGAAGGTCTTAGTCCTTCGCGTATAGCAAGTCTTGGTCCACCCGAATGCTGGTTGAAAACATGCGCTTCTCCTATGACGGAAACTTCTCGGTTTTCTGACCTGTTTCGGCACTACAAGGGTAACGACGGAGGGTTAGGGTGTGCCACCTGTATTCAGACCATGGCCAATACGAACGTATCAGCTGGTCTAGGTTTAACGATTGACCAAACCTGTAATAATTACACCGGGACCGCCCCAGCTGGAGACAGCTCTTCGCCTAGCCCTAGCCCTTCACCCAAACCGTCGCCTAGCCCTTCGCCTAGCCCTAGCCCTAGCCCTAGTCCTTCAAACTCGAACGTATCGAGTACAGCGGTAGCAGGCGGCGGGGTAGGCCTGTCTTTATCATCATGTATATGTTTCATGTGCATTATTTTGTTATTAATTTTATCCATGTCATAGTAAAAACTATGGATTTTGACACCGAAACTGTGTACAATGGCAAGTACAATGTCGATATTATAAAAAACGACGAGTACATTGGTAATGTGATAAAACATGGGTACGAGTGGGACGGGTGGATGCGAGAAGACCTCAAGTACTTTTACGTACCTGGTACCGACATACTTGATATAGGTGGAAATATAGGTTACAATGCACTCATGGCTTCAGATTATGGCCCGGTTCATACTTTTGAACCATTGTTCCATAAAATTGTTCAAAAGAATGTAGACCAGAATAATTTGATAAATACAGTCACTGTCCATCCTTATGCTCTAGGAGACAAAAACGAAGAAACTTTTATATATATTACAAAAGAGAGTAGTTTATGTAATGGATTAGTAAATTACGGTGGATGTTCTTTGCATCCAAACGCAGCTCATGAAACCGAAGGGGTTTCAGTAGATGTCAAGAGATTAGACGACGTGTACCAAGGTCACACCTCGTTCGTGAAAATCGATGCCGAATGTCACGAGTACGAAATTTTGCAAGGTATGACCAACCTTTTACAAAAACACCGACCAAACTTGCTTATTGAAATAGGAGATTTCGAAACCCAAAAATATAAATTTTTAAGTTTTCTAGCACAATTTGGATATAATAATTTTATACCACGACCCGAACATATGTACCTCATATTCTCGAGATGAGTATAGGCGGTAAAAATATAATCATTACGAAAAATGTCACACACACTAACGTAGCCATGAATACCAGATATTTTATACGGGTAATTTCCAGTTCTTTTTCATATTCAACAATGAACTGAGCCCGACAAAAAGGGCATTTTCCTGTACACGCGTTGATACAGTTTTTAAAACACTCTTGGTGAATATGATTTTTACAACATATAGTCACAAAAAGTGTATTTTCCTTTATATCATACGAACATATCGGACACTCGTTTTCACTCATTTGCGATGTAAATGTACGAATAGTAAACAATAGGAGTTGCGAGTGCGATTAATACGACGACCGAAACCAGGCAAAACAAAAAGTGCCACAGAAAGAGCAAAAAGGTTTCGCACCTCATTCATTCTGTATTCGTGCATTAACTTTATGTAAAATATTCAGTCCAATCCGAAAAGAATTCTTCCGCTCTTTGGTAGCCTATATTAAACATCCCATCTAAAACTTCAACTGAAGGCGGAAAAATTTGCCATAAAAAAGGAAAAGAAGTTCCCGGTGTTATATAGCCTTTTTGGTGAGGTTTATTACACGCCGTTATATAAACAACCGTATCTTCATCCCCGAAAACGGGTAAACACGTGTGATTTTGGGTCAGTGTCCCATCATAGTACCAAGACCCGTCAATACAAGTTGGTAAAATACCACCGATCACCGGGATATGTGCAGACGCGTACATGATTTGCAAAGCGTGCTTACGATCTTTGAACGAAGATATATTTTTGGCTTTCAGACCAGACCGCGTCACTTCCGACACTCCAAATAACAATCGAGAAACGTTTTTGAACCAATCATCATCAGGGACATTTTCATAGGCTACCTGGAACCCCGCTTTCGTCATGGCAAACGGGTTGTTTTTGCACCGCGGATACGCACGTAGACATTTCTTGTACATATCACGCAAGTCCATCGTACCTGAAGCCAGTGCCGTGACGAGTGGCGTACATACTGATAACCCACAAAAGCGTATATTCGGATCGTTTCTATTTTTCAAATGAGTAGCGATATAATGAGCCACTCCATAGTAAAAAGGGAATAACCAGGCGCCTCCCCCAAACGAAAAAGTTATCTTTTTCATACAAGTTAAAAGTTATTTATTTTTATATACATGACCACATAAATACCTAGTATCAAGGAAAAAACTGAAACAAAACGAACTTTACTTGGTATCGTCGTTTTTCCAACCATGTTCTCATACTCAAAACAAAAGGCTTCTATGAAGTACGTCAGAGCAGCTGCTATATTAATAATAAAACCCCCTTGAAGTCCTGCTGCAACACGAACCATACCGTATGTCATAAGCCAATAGGCCAGGAGCCTTCGTACCGCCGGATCTTTGTTATTGATGAACATGTTACTATGCAGACTAGGGACGTTCGGAAACCCCAGCATCCAGAACGAACAACATATATCATACAGTCCGTTTATGAGTACTATGTTCATTTTATAATATAGAAAAAAGAAAATAGTGTATCAATAACTAAACCCGATACGACCAGGAACAAAGCAAATTTCTCTTCGTTTGTTTTTTTCTTTATACGGTAAAAATATCGTATGAGAAAAAGCCACAACAGGATGGCTATAATGTCGGCATAGTGGCTAAGCTGTTCGACGAATTTATTCATCGTGTAATGTACCCTATTATACTGTATAGAAATAAATTGCGATTGAAGGTCCCTCGGGCTATACGTCCATACTCACCCTTTGTCACAAACGTTATAAATTTACAGTGAGCGTACAAGATGAGCATTCGCAGAGCTCCTAGGTAGTGTGCGACGGATATGTACACGGCATTGTCCCATCCGATATAGTAATGGATCATAAACGAGCATCGGGTCACAAACAGTACAATCCACGTCATGATTTTCCAGAACATTATATAAGGAACAATGGTATTGATGAATATGTAGCGGGTGACATTGTTGTACATTCGGGATATAAATCCGAGACCACACCCGTACTTGAATATTCGGGGGTACACGACATAGTGACACTTGAGGGTTATACGAGGCTCTACGTTATCAATACCCTTTTTGTCCGTTATATAGTGTATTTCCCGGTTATAATCAAACGCTACAACGTCCCCTGTCGTCAAACAGACTGATTTCGGGATCATAGGAAAATGTGTTTCGACCACTTGGTTCTCGGTGAGTGATACGACGGACCGGTACACGTAACAAAATGGAAAAACGTAAAACGGTCCATCGGTGTGGTTCATGTAGAACACCGTATCCGAGTTGTAGTCGTGATGACTGGATGATACGTAAATCTCGTTCATATTCCTCAACGGTTCAACCCGATACGTGTACATATTGAACCGTTTGTAAAACATGTCAATGATCGATTTACTGGTGGCAATATGATCGAACGCCTTGTACTCATCGCTCGGCAAAGCGTTCTGCCAGTGATGGAACGTATGATCACGTGGAACATTTCGGTTGAGTACCCATTTTTTTATGGTGTTCATATCATTGTCAAGATGTCTGAGTTTTGTTTGGAGGACATTGTCGAGTGGGATTATCATTTGTGTATAGGAGATTTTTATTTTTATCCCGTCGTAGTCGCATTTCGGGCATTCAACAACATCCTTTTGTTTTCGATTATAGCGAATGTCATACCAATCGATATTCCGATGATAAATACAAAACAAAATACAAAACAAATCATGACACAAACTCGTTCGTAATTGAAATAACGCTCGGCGTGTGACACGGGTACCTCCTCGTGCACCGTTTCAATTATCACTATAGTAACGGCCCTACAGAACGGACAACTTTTCTTGCATTGTTCTAAACAAAGTTTGTGTATACGTTGTTTACAACAATCGGTAGTCGTATCAGGATCATTTTCGAAACAGATGGGACACTCGGACATTTATCCAGTGTACCAAACTGACTTTAATACTATTCAGACATCATTTTTTAAAAAAATCAATGTCCAGAAATCTCTCATGTACATACAAAATATAGAATAAAAGAACAAATGGATCCTATTGTCAACGAGTCGAACCGTTTACTGTACCAAACGTTTGTAAGTCTGGCGAAACGATATGCCGCTATCGGAGAAGAGTACCGATCCAAAGCCCTGGAGAAATCGGGCAAAGTGATATCACTCTTCCCCGAAGAAATACTATCGGGTAAGCAAATCAAACATATTCCTGGTATCGGCAAAGGAACCATTCGCCGAATTAACCAGTTT
>Ga0181349_1000641_pt1 | contig 14925 bp, 16 predicted proteins | sample Su13VDMM110SD_FD_130106 | JGI IMG/M metagenome (GOLD analysis project Ga0181349, IMG submission 130106) | Freshwater viral communities from Lake Michigan, USA - Su13.VD.MM110.S.D | ecosystem: Environmental > Aquatic > Freshwater > Lake | place: USA: Michigan | collected 2013-07-16 | reverse complement strand
CTGGCGGTAAAGTTATGACCCTTGTAGCAGTCATAGCAGTATTGTGTGGGCGACTTGATGTCGCACTTGCACTTGCGGCAGAACTTCCACGGCTTGCGCTTGATGGCCTTCTCGCGTTCTTCGGGGGTCATGTGTTTTTTGCTTTCAAAATAGCTTCAGTCATTTCAAAGATGCTGCTCTCTGACCTCAAAATCGTATCGCGCTCATCTTCTGTCAGCCCTTGCCATTCCCGTTTGGGTTGTGCAAGTTCTTCTTTTGCAAATGTCATGGCTTGCCCCAACTTTTTGACAAGTACCTCCTCTATCAGCGGTACTATGACCTCTTGCAGATAGCCACGCAACGCTTCTTCTTGTTTCGGCGTCATAAGTTCTTTTCTTTAAGTTTGGCCTCAATGGCTTGCCAAGTACGAACTGCGCTTGTTGACCAGCACTCGGCAGCTTCTTGCTCCGTTAATCCAATCCACTCGCGCCTAGTAATTTCCACCAAGGCTTTACGCATTGATGCTTCCCGTTCGATACGGTTAAATTCCTCATCTTCTTCTGTCATGCTGTCTCCAATATTGGTCTAGCCTTCTTGAGTCGGATCTCCTCCTCAACGATAAATAAAGCCTGCTCCATCTCCCTGACCGTACAGTCGTCTAGCTGAACATCGTGCAGATCCATCACCAGTTTGATGGCATTCATCTCCGGCCCTGTAAAAACAAAACTACCCTTCTTCACTCCACGTCTTCCCATTGTAAAAATGGCATCCTGAGCTGCTTTTATCTCTGTTGCCCAATCTCTACCAAGATCATTACGAACACGCACCAGCGCTTCGCAAACATTAACAGCAGCAATCATTACATCAATGTGAGATCTTGTTCCTTGACCCGTTAACAATGAATCAAATGCTTCATGGTTCTTGAGTTTGAGTGCTACGCCAGCTGTGGGCAGCGTTCCCACCTTCTTTAGCCCAGCTATTACCCAGCTCATGTTGTCGTACCGAACACTACGGGGTTTGTATTTAGATTTTTTTTTCATAGTTCATTTTTCTCTCTCAACTTTGCTTCGACTGCATCCATAAGTGGAAGTGTTTGCGCATAATGTTTTCGCCTGATTTCTGTGCGCTCCTCCTCCGTCAGCCCCTCCCACTCGCGGCAATCAGACTGATCCACCATATCTGCAAGACCCGTGTAGCAAGTTGGACAGAAGGCCACCGATAGGATGCCAATGTATCCCCGTCGGCCACCCTCATCTTCGGTGAAGTCGCCTTCACAGACACTGCACTTACGATCTCCATCCGGTACTATTGGCTGTGCGGTATAGAGAGGCACCACTTTGTGTCCTTCGTTTGCTAACTCCTGCCAGTCAATTTCATCGGCAAGATACAACTCATTTTCAATTAAGATGGCCACAGGCTCGGACATTTTGTCCAATGCTTTGCTTGCCTTTGCGGGCCTCAATATCTCTTTACTCATAAAACCTCCAGCGTAGTGTTTTTTCAAAATAAATTACCATTTTTTTCTCCCCATTGGCTTGCCATTGCATCAGCAATACCCTGAAATGTTGCGCTTCTGATCTTCCAACGATCAGCACTCGGGGGTAGGTTGTACCAAGTGGGCAGACTCTTGCCGCTCTTGGTAATGTGTCTAGCACCCTTGCCAACAATTTTTGTAGGCATCAAGTAAGGCAGGTTTTTTAACCACAAACACGTTGTCTTTGTGGCTTCATGTCCAAACATCCACGGCTGTATTATTTGATTGGGTTTGCGAATTTGACTGCTGATGATGCTTACAGGATTCTCCAGAGCAATCTGGTCAATTGGCGCATCAAGTAACCTTTGAACAAAAGCTAGAGCAGCAGCTTGACGACCATCAGCCTGTTTAGCAGCAAAGTGTTTAGCACCACTTACAGCCAAATCGGTGCATGGTGGGTGAGCAATCATCAAATCCCATCCATCGTTGATGATGTCAAACACATCACCTTGGTAGTGTTTACCAGGCGAATCAGTTGGTAGCAGGTCACAGGACATTGCATCATGTCCAAGGACAGCAAAGGCATCCCGAACCTTTCCAGAATATTCACATGCAATAAGTACTTTCATGGCTTCCTCATTTCCAACATCAGTGCTCTGCAATCGTTCCAGCCTTCGTGGTAATCGGGGCTTTCTTTGTCCCCTATTGTCAGAGCATCAGGGACTGCTGTGTTCTTCTCCTTGAGTCGTTGTTCGATGGCTCTGGCATCTGCGAGTTTTGCGTAAGGGTTTACATCTGAGTCTGATGTTCCAATGCGACTAATGGTTTTCCAAATTTCCTCATCCGTCAGCCCTACCCATTGCCGCTGTGCTGCAATAATCTGCTCACGCTCCTCAGCACGGGCAAGGTCTACTAATCGCTTGAGCTTCAATAGCTGATCCTCCGTCCAAAAGGTTTTCTCACCATAAACTTCATGGGCCATTTCTATCGTGGTTTTCATATCACCCCCATCAGGTAAAAAATACCCGTCCACACCAACCACATGATGGTGACGGACACCACGGCGGAGGCAATCGCCCCGCCGATCAAAATCAGCTTGTCGCTCATTTGGCCATCGCCTTCATTACTTTATCCAACACACCTGAAGACTCAAGTGCCGCAAGACGCTCCAAGCTGGTGACAAGCGACTCAGCCTGTTTGGCGGTCTCCGCAAAGTTTGTGTTGCCAGCTACCTTGTTAAACTTCTCAATTGCCAGACCGAGCTTCTCTGCCCCGTCACGCAACTTGCCGTTGATGTCGCTCAGTTGTTTGTGCGACTCACGAGCCTGCTCAACCATGGCGTTTGTGTTTTTGAGAAGCGCTTCAGTCATCTCCTTGGCGTCTTCTTTTGCTTGCGCTAGTGCTGTCATGTACTTCCCCAGTGGTTCACGTTGATCTAAGTAGATGCCGGTATCAGCGGCAAGTTTGTACAGGGTGTCCTTTGAGTGCCACCCCCCGGCAGCGGTCGTGGAACCGCGATGTTTAATCTGACGCATAGCGCCAGCAGTCAGGCCTTTTGTGTTAGCTGGAAAAATGATCGCCATTTCACGCCTTTTTTCTTGTCATTTGATGATCCTCAAGAATGCACCGCACCGGGCGCACTTGTAAATCGGCTGGCCCTCAACTGGCTCCCACATGTGTTGTTTGCACTTGTTCATTTCACTCGCCTGACGCGCTCAAACGTAGGTAGTTTTTTCTCGGGCGGCGGCGGCACCATCTTCTCGCTCGGTGGTGTCCACCCGTACTTCTTCCACAGTGCTTGTACGTCAGCACCGCTAGACCATTTGTATTCAGGGTGACTTACGGGAATCCATGGTTTAGTCATTTTCTGTCTCCTTTATTAAGATTATTAAATGCGGATCACGGTATTCTGCTGATCTCCCTCTTCAAATACCATATCGCTTTTTCAATGTCTTGCTTGCGGTTGCCCTTGTGGTCAGCGCGGGCAATGTATTTCACAGCATTACCAAGGTTGTAGTTGAGCTGCTTGGCTTCAATAAAATCAATCGCCTCAATGCCGCCAACAAGGTAATGCGCAGGGCTATTTACCAGGTCTGTTTTTACTTCCATGATTAATTTTGGCTCACTCTGCTCCGTCTTCTGCGTGTGGTTACGTTTGGCCATGTAAACAGTCTGATAGGAATACCCCAAATCTTTCGCCACCTCAGAAATCGTCCTTTCGGGGAGCTTGGCAAAATGGTTCAAAATTTCCAAAGTCCTTTTTCTCATCTCAATTCTCCAAATTTAAAATTGTTAGAAATATTGCTATCAAAGTCACGCCATCTTCAACAACGCTATTTGCTCAGTCAGGACGGCACCCATGTCCCGGCCTCTAATGGCAACCATCTGAGCCTCTTTACATTCGTAGACAACTTGGGACGCATCCTTGATACCCTTGTTGTATCCACTCTTGTAGGCATCACCCCCATCAAGCATGAGCAAGATGGCATCACGCACAATGCCGGATGCCTTGCGGTCCTTGGCCGCTTCCTTGATCTTTGCGTAATACTCCGGCGGCAAATACACCGAGTACGGAATCAGTTTTTTTCGTGCTTCCATGTCATAAACTCCTCGTGCAATAAATTAAAACGATTACGCGCCACAATGTTGGTGCGCAAATCAGCGCGAGTCTGCACCCCCAAATGATTGCGCAGCCAGTCGGCGGCATCCTTTTCACACGGCACCGTAATCTGCGAAGAATCAAACAAAAAATTCCAGAAATCAGGATCCCTGCAAATTACACCCGATGCCTGCACAAGCCTGTCTCCTGCATACTCAATCTCTTTATCCATGGGCCTGTCATTCCCATCAAGCCTGACAAGAACACACTGATACCGTGCCCCCACAAAATCTCGGAGCAAGTCTTCAGGAATCTCGTCAGGGTGCATGCGGAGGGTCAACACGTAACCCTCCTTGTCTTGTTTCATGGCCATTTTTACGGCCTCAAACTGTAGAGTTTTCATATCAGAAAGGGATGTCCGAATCGTCTTCTGGCACGGGCTTCATGGCAGGTTTAACGTAAGGTTCTGCTGCCGTTATGGACAGGCAATCCTTGCCATTTATAACCCGTATCCACCCAGAGACGGTGATCTTGATCAGGTCTTCATTTGTCTTACTCATTAACAGTTTGAGCAAGGCCCGGTCTAAAAGCAAATCGCCACGCTTGTCTGGCTGATTCTCGGCTTTTTTGTATTCGTTGGGCCACAAGGTGCCGGTGTTGGGTTTTGGTGTATAGCTCATGCTACCTCCGGAAATTGTTTAAGGGCTACTGAAAGTTTGGCTGTGAGTTGTTTGAAAAAATCCATGTCCTGTTTCTTGACCTCCTCGAATAACTGCTTGTTCCTTAAAAAGATTTGCTTAACATCTTTCTGACAGTGCGTTTGACCAATCAACATCTCAACCGAGTCGTTGATGATGCCAAACCAATCTTGTACCGATCCCTTTGGCATCAGTTCAATCTTCATCTGAAATTCGCCGTCTTTTCCAACTATCACGGCGGGTGGGCGAGAGGGTTGCACGGGTTGGGCTTGTTGAGCCTCAACCTTCTTGGGGGCGGGATCAGATGAATCAATCGCATCGTGCTCGACGATCTCCATGGCGGTCATCCAGAGGTAGCGGCGCTGATAAGACTCCACGGCACCAAGATTCTGAATGGGATGTGCGCCCTTTAAATTTGCATCTGCCATAGGCGAAGTGACCACAATCACGGTGCCATCTTCTACATCGCAAATGGTCAGCGTTGCATACTCCGCGCTGTATGAAACCACACCGCACAAATCCAGTTCGTAAAAGATTTTTTGTATCGCTGGTATGAAATCGCCCAGTTCAAAATAACTGTAACCAGCAAACTTATTCATCCCTGATTTTTTCAGGTCCGTGTTTAGAAGCCTTACTCGGGCTTCCATTAATTTCCGATGTACCGACATATTTTTCCTTTACTTGGTGAAGGTGCGCCATTGGTCGCACCACTGATTAACTGAGCAAAAATTTGCGCAGCGCGTTCTCTCTCCAGGCCGCAGATCCAGCTCGTAGTCTTTACCCAAAGCGGATAAAGCCTCATCTGCCTCTTCTTGGGTGCTGTGCAGGGACTTGGCCCTGACACCACCTTTTTTCCGTACCGCAAACACAGCTGCTTTTTCCCACATTTCCGCTGGCGTACACTCAGGCAGATCTGCCTCTATCTCAAGCGCAAAATCACAAGCCGAGTGCAGTTCAATCCGACTGCTGATAAACGCCTTGCGCTCCTCCATCGTCCACAACTTAATAGGCAACTCTTTGATGGGCGCTTCAGGATAATTTTCCCGTGTGCCAGCATCTCTACGGCTCCAGTCTCGGATGATGGCAACAATCCCAAGATCAATGACCTTAACGCCCCTTACGGTCTCGACAAGCCATGCGTAGATGTTCAGCTGTTGTTCCCACTCGGCCTTTTCATTCATCACCGCCCACGCGCTGGTTGTCTTGTAATCGCGTATCTGAGTTCCCGCCTCGGTATCAATTTGCAAGTCCACCGCCCCGCTGATGTTCCAGCCATCCACTTGAGCGTGAAGGCGCTGCTCAACAATGTGGTTATCGTCCTTGCCGTGCTCTAGGATGGAGTGAACGGCAGAACCAAAGATGGACCAAACCATGTCCGCCACGTCTTCTTCTAAGTCCCCCTGATGTTTTGCAATTAAAGACACAATCTTGGGACTGTTGATCAATTGGGTAACGCTGAGGTTTGCACCTCCTTTGGTGTAGGTTGGTCGGCGCAATACGTTAACAAACGTTTGCGGGATGTTGAATTTGTTGGTCAGCTTCATGTCTTTTATCCTCCTGTAAGTTCGACACAATTAAATTGTGCATGACTTTTTTGGCCATGTCAACTGCTTGTACCTATTTAAATTCATGTGTTGCATCTAAGTGTAACAGCTGTTACCATGTACCCATGACCAAACACATACAAATTCTTTTGCCGTATCCGCCAAGCGTCAATCACTATTGGATGAGCAGCGGGAACATCCGCTACATCAGCAAGCACGGACGGGCGTTTCGCATGGCTGTGGCGGAGGAGTGTGCAGCGCAGGCCATACAAGCCCTAGAGGGGAGATTGGTTGTGCATGTGGCACTGTTCCCGCCTGACAAGAGAAAGCGGGACGTAGACAACGTGCTCAAGGCTTTGCTTGATGCCTGTGAACACGCAGGATGTTATGAGTCAGATAGCCAGATTGATGAGCTGCACGTTACGCGCCAAGAAATCCAAAAGGGCGGCGGTTGCACGATCCTAATCCACACGCTAGACTAGAAACCGCAGTTGCCTTGATTGGTGGTTAAGCAGTGGCTGCAACCACTGTCGGACTGGGGATTCTCGGTTGCCACCAATTTTTTTATAGTCCGGCCTCTTGACGCATCTCAATGATGTCTTCGGTTGCTTCCTGTTTTTCTCTTTGAAGCTCAATGATCCCAGCCCTTCTCTCTTGAGGAGTCATGCCGGTGTCTTTCCCCTCTCCAAGATAACGAATTTCAGCATTGATCTTTTTAAGCTCGGCATCTATTTTGTTTACTTCTTTGTAAAACTGGGCTATGTCTCCATGCTTATCAATGTAGGCATCGGCAGCATCATCGTCACCTCGCTCCATCATTCTTGAATAGGTGCCGTACTTGTTGTCTACAATTTTCTTGAAATCGTAAAACAGATCTTCGTTGCGACGAGGTACGTCAGAGCGCAATAGCGGCCCAATCAATGGCTGCTGCTTGTCGGTTGGTGCAACCCGTGCGCCAGATGCTGCGCCAATACTGTTGGATACCCACTGCACCATCGCGCCCGTTGTACCAAAGATACCGCGAATGATTTGATCTGCCTCCATCGGGTCAAGCAAACGCTTTTCATTGGTTCCAGTAACACCCGACAATAGTTTGCCAAGCTCACTGGTATCAGCCGTGTAACGTTCAACTGCATCAAGTTTTGCCATGCTCTCGGGCACCACCGGACGGCCTGTGAAGAAGTCTCTGTTCAAGGCAATTTCAAGAATTGGCTTGGTCAAGGACGGGACAGGTGTCGGTCCAAGGAACAGGTCGATTGCTGCTTCTTTCAACGCAGTGCGCAAGCGCCGTGCATCCATAGCATTCTCAGTGCCTTCTTTGATGACCTTGTTGTAGATCAACTCTGGAATGACCTTGAATATAAAAGCAGCGCTGGTATTCATGGGCAACATAATCTTGGTGCCTGGAATCATAAAGTTACGCAACTTGGTCTGGTCGTCAAGCTGGTTGTACTCCTCATCATCACCCACCATGAAGCAATACATCAGCGTGATCATGGACAACAACGTTGCCGTTTTTGTAAACTGAACCAAGTTCTGCGATCTTTTTTTGCCGCGCAAACCACCACCAGCCATGGCCTGGAAAAGCACATCTGTTGAGTTTGCATATGCCCCAGCGAACGGCACGGTCTTGACGACAAATTGAGATACTTGACCCGAGCCGTGGTGCAAGAAGTTGATGACGTTTGCAGCTTGATACAAAGCCTGGGCTTCGTTTCCAGTTTCGGCCATGACCCGCTTGTAAACAGCAACACGCTGGGCCATATCGGACGAATCACCTATGTGATCCAAGCCCTTGATCATAAAGTCAAAGACATTGCGATTCATCACACCAATACGGCGCTTTACCTCGGCCTCCGGGGTTCTAGCTGAACTTTGAAACCCACCAATACCCGCAGATTTCAAGATGTTTATGGTTGGATCCAAGCCCAAAAGACTTGTTACCAATCCTTTGTATACGCCGCCAATCAAGGCCAAAGGATTTTTTACACCCGTGACCAAGGCCGCAGTAGGCGCGTCTTTAAAAACTTGCTTCAGCTGGAACACGCCAGACAGGGTGATTGAGCGCCGAGTGATGTTGGCCGCTGCCGCCAAGACCGGGTACATCGCTATACCCAGTGTCTCCATGCCAATGATGGACTCTGCAATCAGTGGGTCTTGTATCTCCACCACTACCCGCTTGCCGTTGACAATAAAACCAAACCGACCCTTTGCAAGATCAACCTTCGGAAAGGTCATTATCTTATTGTTGGCATCTCGTGTGGCATGCTCAGAAACAATTCTCTGTGCAGCGTATTGACGCAAGCCATTCATCGTCATCCGCATGACGTTGCGCGTCATGTTGTCAATGATGTTTTCAATTTCCCTGCTGGCTGTAAACACAACAAAATCACCCTTGGCAATCGGCACGTTTAAGCGCACCTCTCCCTCCGGTGTTTTATCAATTTGTGCAGGATTGATTGTTTTGCCATTGACCTCAACCGTCAGCACTTTGGCAGGTTGAATCTTAAAAACCTGCTGGCCATCTTCCGCCTTAAAGTCAGTGATAACAGTGGGTGTGCCCTTTTTAAAAACACGCTCAAGCCCGATGTTGGTCATCGTTCGGTTGGTCGTTTGTGCGGGTGAGTGAATGTCTGTTTCGTCATTCATAATCCTCTGCCACGGCACGTAGTCTTGGATGTTGGACAGATTGTCGTATCTTTTTTCTGACATCAACCCAACCTGCCGCCAAAAATTAAGCATGTTTTTGTTAATGGCAGACCAGTTATCCATGATCTTGCGCAGCTCTGGATGCTCTGTATCACGGGCTATGAACTCATCAATCTCGGTGTCCGACATGTTGATCTTGTTGAACACAATCTCAATGTCTGCAAATTCTTTTTTGGCATCAACAAAAGCATCTCTTGCAATCTTGATGTCTTTCTCGGACGCGCCGCTTTGAAGAATTTGCTCGTACTCCTCTTTAAGCTCTTCCAAGTTTGCTTGACGCTCATAAAACTCGTTTTGAATGCTGCGACTGCGCTTGGCTTCAAGGTAGCCTTGAATAATGTCGGTGCCCAGCTGGTCGCCCAACTTCTTCTTGAGTTCAGCCTCCGCCTCGTACACACCACGCATACCCTTGGCTTTTTTGACGGCTACAAAATTCAAGCTCTTGGAATCAAACCTGATGCCGCCCTGGAAGATAACCTCGGTCGAAATCTGACCGCCACGAATAGCGTTGTCCAGTGCAATAGAAGCAGTCGCCAACCCCTGACTTGTTTTAAGTTGACCGTTGTACTTGGCAAAGTCAGCCGCATTCAATCCAGAGCCAAACCAAACATTCTTGTTGCGCGTGTACATCACGCCCCGATCAACAGCATTTGCTGCCGTACCAAGAGCACCAAGCGGGTCTTGAAAAGAAAGTTTCAAATACTCTTTGCTTGCCTTCGCGCCATTCACCAAGATGGTCTTTGTTGGGCTTGGATCCAGTTGCGGAGTGACGGGCCGGTTGTATTTCTTGATCAGCTTTTTGTCATCATCAATATTCTCAAGCATATTGATTTTAGGTCTGCTGATCTTTGTGCCGCCCATCAGGTCAGCGATCACATCGGTGGATATGCGCTGCCTGCTTCCGTTCATCACGTCTTTGAACATCTTCTGCACGGCGTATCGATTGTCAAAACCAAGGATGTTCTTCATGCCCTCCCACAAACGTGCAACAGCACGCTTGAACTGACCCCAAGATGAACCCAACTTGGCAGCCATAAGTCCCTCGGCATTGACCGCCCAGTACTCTGATGGAGTAATGAACTGGTACATGTCGTAACTTGGCAATAAAGCCACCGCCTTGCGGTAATTTTCCTCGTTCGGGTTATCGAAGAAGTCCATCACGGCATGAAAATACTTTTGATGCGTCTCGTCAGGATTCTTTTTAATCGCAGCCTGCAAACTCTTGACCCATGCTTGCGCAACAACCAGCTTTTGTTCTGGCGTCATCATCTGCTCAAGGCTGTGCGTCAATTCATGCCGGATGGTGGTTGGATCACCAACACCGCTTGATTCTTTGTACAAAGAAACGATTCGCTCCATGCCCTCAAACGAACCAGTTACACCCTGTCTGCCCGCTTTGACGCTCAAGAGCAAGCCCTCAAGAACCTCGGGCATCTTGTCGTAGGCCAGTTTGATGACGTTAAACACCTCTTCAGAAATGTTGCCCTTGTCGTACTCAAGAGCGGCCTTGGCCAAGAACTGCTCTGCACTGTCTCTGCGCGGCTTTGTGGCTTTAATGGAGGCATTCAAGTCCCGAGCCTGTTGCATCAACCGAGCCACAGCCCGCTGCATGCTCAAGTCGGCCTCGCCACCGGCTACCTGTCTTGGGATACGCGCTAGTTTTGCACGCAAGGCAGCATATTCCTTGATCTGCCATTCGCGGATTTTCTTGCTGCCAATGATGAAATCACTTATGTCCTGATCAGCCAAAGAAGGCTCGACGTTGTACAGGTAATCTTTCTTGTTCCCGTACTTAATGCCTTTACCCAAAATCATGTTGCCGATTTGAAGTATTTCTTCTGCGTACACAACAGGCCGCGTATTGGCCCTGTCAAAGAAATACGCATGCCGTGTTGGGTCAATCCCAATTTGCACATAGTCGGGAGACTTGATTGCGGTTTGGGCTTTCTGGAGCGCCTCTGCCGGAGTAATGGGTACAAAGCTGCCTTCCATTGTTTGGATAGCATCTTTACCTTTACCCGTTGCAATCTCCAGCGCTTCTTTTTGATTTCCCAAACCAAAAGTAACGTTGCGGATTGAGGCCACGCTGCTATAGCCTATGACCTTACCCGGTGATGACGGTGTGCGTTTTTCATGGATAGACACCACGAAAACGCCCGCACGGTTGTATGCGGGGATATCCAGCCTCAGTCCCACTGGATATCCAGCAGCAATCGGAGGGTTGATCTTGGTGCGTTTGGCAACGTCTAGTGCGTTGAACACCTGTTCATCTGTCGCTGGCTGCAACGGGGCGGTATATGTGACTACAGGGCGATACTTGTTCACCAGCGCATCAAAGTCTTCTTTTGTAATCTCGCCCGCTTTAAGTTTCTTTGCAGCCTCTGCAAGTTCCGGAGTTCTACCGGGAGGAAGTTTTTTAGGCTTCTCAATGTTCATCAGGAAGTTACCTGGTCTCCCGCCATCTCCTCCAGTTCCGCCACGGTCTTGTTCTGCATCATCTGCTTGAGTTCCTGATACACCTTTGCCCCGGCCTTGTCCTTCTCTTGAAGATACAGCTGAAGGTTTGTCTCTACCGCTATCATCATCGCTCTTTGACGATGCTGCGGAGGAATCTTTTGCGTAATCTTCAAAAGACTTTGCAACGTTTTGAGTTGAAGATTTGTCATAAGCCTCTTTCATTGCGGTAAATGTTGATTCGTGCCGACGCAGAATGTCCATAATGGCATCACGATAATAGTCAATGAGACCTTCATCTGCAAGGTAACCCATCACTTTGTACATTTGGGTATTATGTGCAACACCATGATCCATAGAGCCGGTGTGAGCAATCTCGTGAGTCATCGTGAACAGCAAGTTTTCACGTATTCCAAACAGCGTCCGCTCACCAAAACTGTAGAACGGGTTGATGAAGATCGCCTTGTACGGCACTTTAATGTGAACACCGCCGTATTTTTTGTCTATCGATATGCCAGCAAAAAACAAGTTTTCGGGTGCCAGTGTTGAGTACTTGTACAAGCCACTCTTGGCTAATTCTTCCTTCATCTCAACAACCAGCGTGCCCAGTTCAGCAAAGAACTTCTCTGGCTCACCATATTGACGACCAATCTCAAGGTAATCAACGTTGGTGTTGTTGTGGTACGCGGGCAGCTTGGGGTCTTGCTTCATGTCCAGCATGAAATCAGAAGACTTTGGTACGTTACTTCCCTTGAATGAAGCGTCTTTTTGCTTTTCCTGCTCCTTGGCTTTTACATCAACCAAGACTTTTTGGGTCTTGGTATCCGTCACAGCATCGGCAGTCACCGTCACCTCTTTGGGCAGTTCTTTTATAACCGTTGGCGCTTCGGGTTTTTTCTTGTCAAATGTCTTTTTGAGTTTGTCTGAGATGTCGGCAATATCTTGGCCCGCCTCCAGGCGAGGCATCGACACGATGCCCTTAAACGACTCTTGCAAGTCCTTTGCTTCAAGCCCGCGTGCTATCTGACCTAGATACGCCTCCAGTGCCTTAACGTCTTTTTTGATTCTGTCTTTGAAATTCTCTCGGCTATTAACGAAAGGATAATCAGGATGACGAGCATCTACATTTGGAGATATGTTAACAACAATATCATAGGGAATCTTTTCATCATCTAGCGTAAAATCTGGGCTGAATTGATAGACGCCCGCAGATAATACTTTGTGATTTGTGCTGTATCTGTCTTGTTTTCTTTCAATACCAAAGAAGATATCAGCAGAACCCCAATCAAAATTTGCTTTGAACTTGGTGTAATCTTTGTTTGCAAAATTGATGCCGACAGGCAAGACTGTTTCAGGGTCTTGATTTAACTTTACCGACACCTCTACTGGCCCAATCAGAGGCTGGTTCAGTGCGCTAATTGACCTGACGGAGTACGGGAAGTAGATGGGCCGCTCATCGCCATTCTTTGGATCAATATAGAACTCGGGAATCTTTACGGTGACCGTGGTGCCGTGCTCGTCTTTTGGAGCGGGAGACTTTTGGATCGTAAAATTGTTGTTGGCAATGTTGACAGAGGATGTATCCACTGTTACCCGCACACCATCGCGCACAGTATCCAGCTTCAGGTTTTCTGCGCCAAGCATGAAGCCCATCTTTGCCAAACCCAGTCCACCACTTCGCTGGCCCGGTGGAAGATCAGATTTGTCCGATCCTGCAACAGTGAAGAAAGCATCACGAACGATCTGCGGCGTCATTCCGCGTGCATTGTCTTTGATGGTGATGGTTCTATTAAGCTGGTCAATCGTAATTTCAATCTTGCCTGTTTTATACAGGGACTTAATTTTCTCGCCCTTGGCGTTGGTATTAGCAACGGCACCCTTGACGGCATCGAAAGAGTTTTGCAGCAACTCTTTGACCGTCACTTCGGCCAGTGAGGAGCTGTACATGTTTGCGCCAAGCAACTGAATCAAGTTGCCCATGTTGGCGTTAAGCTGCCCAGCCTCATCACCAAACTTATTGTCCTGCTCCTTGGAGAAAGACACCATACTGGTGTTGTCTGGTCGCGCAACAAAGGTCAGCGAGGTTTTAGGAACACGCTGATACGCCTTCGGCGATCTGGCTGCATCAGGACGCATGCGAACGTAGTCGCCTTCGATACCCACCACAGTGCCGGGTATGCTACCAAACCGCACCATGTCGCCCACCATGAAGTCTTGAGCGATAGCCTCCAGTTTGTCTTTGGTGCTCTCCTCAATAAACTCCGTCTCGTCTTTAATGACCTGTGTCGGCTCGGCCAGACCCTGTTCTTTCTTAATTGCTTTGTCAAAATCAGCAACCGCTTGGTCGTAGATCTTGCGTGCAGCCAAGTAGTCCTCATCACCAATTTCTTGTTTGCGATACGCCTCTTGCACTTTCTTAAAAGCAGCAATCGCACGATTAGACGTTTCAAGCGCAGCCTGATACTCAGCAGACAGTCCCGGTTCACCAGCAAACATATCTAGCGTTGGCGCTTCTGGTGTTTCTTGTGTTTGTGGCTGAAGCTGGAAAAAGTCAACTTCATTGTCAACCTGCGCCTTCTGTTCAGCAGCACGTCGCTCTGCGTCTTGAGTGCTTTCTCTATCAACAGTCTCTTGCGGTGTTTCAGACTTCAACTCAAACTGCGGTGCCGCTACTCCACGTTGCGCACGAATCTCGGCCACGATCTCTGGGTTTGTTGACCAGTTCTCAAGCGCAGCCTTCTGGGCTTTAAGCTCTGCAATGCGCAGTTTGACCGCCTCGGGGTCACGCACATCAATGCCCTCTGCTTTGGCCATGGCAGGATTTTTTGCCGCACCAGAAATAGCAGACAAGCGGGAGGCAATAGACTGCTGCATCTTGGAGGCAATCTTTGCCATCTCTTGTGCTTCTTTGATCAGGCTATCGTCGAACCCAAACATGTCGGTTGTGGTGTCCCGCTCTGCCGCCATGGCCTTGACGGCTTGCATGGTGTTTACAGCCGCGTTCATGGACTTGCCATCCATGATGGACTGAAGACCTACGCCCTGAAGTCTCTCGTCATTCGGTGCGTTTAGCGCGATGTAGTACGCCGCTTCGTCGCCGATTTGATCTCCGTTAAGCGCGGCAATGAGAGCATCCGATCCTTGATTTGCGATTGCGAAACCCCGCTTGCCCTTAACCCGTCCCAGAAGTCCTTTTGACTCGGCTGTTTCCCGGTCTGTGCCGCTTGCTTTGAAGAAGTTGACATAATCCTTTACCTTTCCTTGCTCATCCCGAATGTTTAACTCTGCATCCAGCGTAGAGGCATCTACCGCAGTAAACCCTTGGGCTTCGTCGTACACCTGTGCATTGATGAATTTGGTTCCGCTGCGCTGTGCAAGATCCAGGCGGTGACGACCAGAGATGACCTCCATCGTTCCATCAAGCCTGCGCCATACAGCGATGGGCGCTACGCCTTCTTGTGTGAATTT
>Ga0181349_1000636_pt1 | contig 15003 bp, 5 predicted proteins | sample Su13VDMM110SD_FD_130106 | JGI IMG/M metagenome (GOLD analysis project Ga0181349, IMG submission 130106) | Freshwater viral communities from Lake Michigan, USA - Su13.VD.MM110.S.D | ecosystem: Environmental > Aquatic > Freshwater > Lake | place: USA: Michigan | collected 2013-07-16 | reverse complement strand
GGTAGTGGTTACAACAAGAGCGAACAATGACCTCAAGGATTCCCTTTCTCTCATCAGTGCTTGCCGACGAAGGTATGTACTGCGTGGTGGGGCTAAAGAAAGGTGCGCCAAGACAGACTTTTGTAGATACAGTTGAAGAAATTGATGGTGTAGTAGATGGTTTAATTGCCCAAGGGTTCGACACATATTTTGGGTGTGCGAAATACTTGAACGCCTCAGAGGGGCGGGTATCAAAAAACGCAAAGTGGTTTAAAGCCTTTTGGCTTGACCTTGATTGCGGCGAAGGCAAACCATACGAAACACAACCAGTCGCTTTAGATGCACTCAAGCAGTTTGTAACGGACACCGGACTACCACGCCCCACAGTCGTCAACTCAGGTAGAGGCATTCACGTCTACTGGGTTCTTACAGCATCAATCTTTTACAACGATTGGAAGCCAACCGCAGAAGCGTTTAAGAAGTTCTGTGCGGCTTACCATCTCCATGCTGACCCCTCTGTAACAGCAGATGCGGCACGGATACTGCGTATTCCCGAGACACTGAACTACAAGGACTCACCACCCTCACCCGTAGATGTGATGCTTACCTCGCAACCTATAACATTCGATAGGTTCAGAGCGATAGTAGGTTCTGGCCCAGAGGATGAAGATGACATAGGTAATGGGTCAAGTAATGTATTACCTTTCCCCGCACCAGTACACCGCCGCCCAATAGATGCCACCACCCGAGCTTTGATGGGTAACAGCGTGTCGAGATTTGGCACGATCATGCGAAAGAGCGCCCAAGGTAAAGGCTGTGCACAACTTGTACGTATTTATAGAAACCAGCAAGAAATTGATGAGCCACTGTGGAGAGCGGGGCTGTCCATTGCCGTTAACTGCGAAGATGGTGAGTTGGCTATCCATAAAATTTCTCATGCCCATGAGGAATACGACCCACAAGATACAAAGCGCAAAGCTGATTCCCTACTGGGTAAGCCGTATAAATGCACTACCTTTGGTGGGCTGTACCTCGAGGGCTGTGCTGACTGCCCCAACAAAGGCACGATAACTTCTCCCATACAGATTGGTTCACAGATTGCCGAGGCGAAAGCAGAGGACAACATTGTTGTCATGCGTAATGCTACGTTGGAAGAAGAGATCACCGTTGAGATTCCTGAGTATCCGTTTCCTTATTTTCGTGGCAGAAATGGCGGGGTATACAAACGTGGGATGCCCAGTCAAAAAGCCAAGCCCAAGGGCAAAGAGGACGAAGAAACCGAGGAAGAACGTGACCACCTTGTGTATGAGTATGACTTCTACGTGGTCAAAAGGCTGACTGACCCTGATGCTGGGGAGTCGCTATGGATGCGATTGCATATGCCCAAGGATGGCATTAGGGAATTTTCTGCGCCGTTGGCAAGTATTTTGTCCAAGGATAAATTACGTGAAGTGCTGGCATATCAGGGTGTAACTGCGTACAACAAGAAACTGGATGGACTTATGGCATACGTAACAAGATGGGTAGGGGAATTACAGCAGTTGTCCGAGGCTGAAAAGGCACGGCAACAATTTGGCTGGTGCGATAACGATACTAAGTTTGTCGTTGGTAACCGTGAGATCACTGCCACTGGGGTCAACTACAGCCCATCATCTGCGGCAACATTAGAACTAGCGTCGATGTACCAAAAGAAAGGAACTATCAGCGAGTGGGCAAAGGTAGCTAATAACTATGCTCGAAAGGGTAACGAGGTTCGGGCGTTCACCTTGTTTGCAGGGTTTGGGTCTGCTTTGTTCAAATTCACCAAGTTGAGCGGTGCGATTATCCACCTGACAAACAACAGTTCGGGTACAGGTAAGACAACTATTCAGTACATGGTCAACAGCATTTGGGGTCGCCCACTGGAGATCATGATGAATCAGGAAGACAAGTACCTTGCACGTATGCACCGTATCTCGGTCATGGGTAACTTGCCGCCAACCATTGACGAGTTGACCAACATGGCTGATGAAGAAGTCAGCAACATGGGTTACGGTATTACGCACGGCAGGGGTCGCAATCGTATGCAATCCCAAGTCAATGCAGAACGTAGCAACACACTGCGCTGGGCTTTGATCGCTATTACATCAGGCAACAAGAGTTTGTACGATCAGCTATTTAACCTAAAGGATTTTCCGGAGGGCGAGTTGATGCGGATACTGGAGTTCAATGTATCCAAGAATGACAGTATGTCCAAAGCTGAATCGGACGAAGCATTCGTTGGGATGTACGAGAACTTTGGCGTGGCGGGTGAGGTATTCATGCGTTACGTTATTGCTAACCTCCCCGAAGTCAAAAAGATGTTGGTCAAAGTCCAGCGCAAACTTGACAAAGCGGCTGGCTTGACTCAGCGTGAAAGATATTGGTCAGCAACTGCGGCTTGCGCCATCACGTCGGGCATCATCACCAAGAAGCTCGGTCTGCACGACATTGATGTGAGTGCGGTATATGAGTGGATCGTGAGTACCTTGAAGCGTATGCGTGGGGAGATACGTCCGGGTGTGGCTGGGCCACTGGCCCATCTGGGCCTCTTCTTGAATGAGAACAACAACAATATGTTGATCGTTAACAGCACTGTGGACAAACGGTCAGGGTTGCTTGAAGCGCCAGTGCGGGAACCCCGTGGTGAATTGATTACCCGATTTGAACCTGATACCAAACTGCTATTCATCACCGTCAAGCTATTGCGGGAATGGTGTAGCAAAAATCAAGTTTCCTACAAAGGCTTGGTGGATGAGTTGGAGTCAATGGGTGCGTGTCACGGTGTTCTCAAGAAAGCCATGTCACGTGGCTCCGATATGTCCACACCAGCGGTAAGTGCATTGGTAATTGATTGCAGAAAAGCAACGGCGTTAGACCCCGAAGAACCATCATCGCCTGTACCGAGTAATGTCGATTTACAATAGCGGATTGCCAGTCATTATTGAATGGCATAAATTCGTAGTTGGTAGTTCGTTCTATATACCTACACTAACGCCCGACACGTTGGCAGAGGATATAAAACGAGCATCCAGTGAACGAGGTATGAAAGTCAAATTTCAAATTCGTTCGGAGAACGGCACACTTGGGGTGAGGGTCTGGCGGGTAAATTGATCTTGTGATAGAGTTCGCCTAGCACTGGATCTCCCTCTCTCTTTCAGTTGCTTACTCCTATTTGCCCCCGACCAAAAATCGGGGGCTTTTTTTCAGTCCTCTAAGTCAGCAATACTCTGCTCAAACTCATCCCGGATTTTCTTGTTGACTTGCATACCGTGATACATCTCATTGGATATGCGGTCACGTGCGCTAACTGACCTGTTTATAGTATCTTGGCTGACCCCCAAATTGTGCTTGTCACTTAGGTCAAACAGTTTTTCCAAGACTTCATCCGCACGGTCACTATCTCCCGCACGTTGCGCTATGTAGTATTGCTTGAGCAGTTTTTTGCTCTTGCCCACCGTGGCTTCGTCCAAACGCTTTCCGTACGAGTTGATTTCGTATTGTCTTAACAAGTCTGCTGGAGCAAAACCCATAACCTGCATGGCAGCGTTGTATCCGTTTATGTCACCCATCACTGGGTCACCACGTAAAGTATTGGCACCTTCAATGGCGTAACGTCCACCCTTAAAGATATTGCGGAGTGCCACAGGCAACATAGCCTCAACCGCGCGTTCGTAGTGTCCTTCGTCCATCAACTCCTTTGCACGAAATGCGCTGTTCACAACGGCATAGGGTGCGCCAAGAATTGATTCTAAGATTTGGCTGAGTGCGCTTGCGTCTGCTTTGCCGCCTTTGTTTTCACGATAGATTAAGTCTGTCCAACCCACACGGTCAGCAATGCCAAGATTCGTGAAGTAATTGACGGGGCCTTTAAATGCTAACTCACCAATATATTTACGCATCATGGTGTCAAAATCGTCTTCGTCGTCGTCATGCACTGCGTCATACGCCATTTGTGCCACCCAGTACATGGGTAAACCCTTAGCACCAGCAAACAGCCCAGCCATGCCGTACACACCAGCCAGTTGTCGTCTTGCAATTTTGGCTTCTTCGCTTGATACGGAAAACAGCTTTTGCAGTTCCGCACGGCGCATGGTGTCAAACAACATATAGTACATAGAGAAACCAAACCGCTTGAACACGGTAAGAACTTTACCTATGTCTGAATGACCAATGCTCGGCCCGGATTCGGTGTGACCAGCGCCGTGTGTGAACTCCACAGCACGAATAGCTTTTTCAATTGCTTTTGTTTTGTCCTTGCTCCTTGCCATTTCCAAGTCGTATGCGGCTACAGCAGTAACCTCACGGTTCATGCGCTCGGCATGGTGGAACATGAAAGCAGAATACGAGGCAACACGTTCCCCCAAGGGACGTTTACCGCCTTCTTCTGAAGATGGTCTTCTTGAGGCTTCCAATGCGTCACGTGCAGTAGATGTTTGCAGGAAACCTTGGGCTTTCAAAGTCTCAATCAGGTCTTTGTACTTTGCGCCATCTTTGGTGTTGATGAGGTTTTCAATGGACAGCATGGCTTTCTCCTGCACTTTTTCACCATTTATGTCGGTGACGGTGCGGGTTAACCCACTGCTCATATACAGTTTTGTGGCGGCGGTCATTGCCTTGCCAGTTTCTGTAAATCCATATCTACCACCCAAGTGCGGGAACGCCACCATTGGAGTTTGCAACAAGTTCACCACAGCAGATGACACGTTACCAGCCAAATTAAAGTAGAACGCACCGCTACTGGCGTATCTTGCCCAGTCAGCAACGGTAGGATTCATGGCGTACTTTTGACGTGCTTCAAACTCTTCAACAAATTCTGTTGCCAAAGTGCTTTCTGTCCCACGCAATTTTTTGCCGTTCTCCCGCATCGTATCTACAAGACCTTGGAGCTGTTCGCTGTAACGCATACGTGACAACTGCCGTGCAGTTGAGCTTGTTACATTTGAATAAGCCAGAGCCACGTCATTGATATATCCAGCAGTTCCCTTACGCACCGTGAAAGATTTCAAGATGCTTGTCTCTGGCATAGCACTGACAATAAGTTGTAGGAACTGATCTACGGCGGCTTCGCCCGCGCCGCTGTCTTGCATAATCTTTACGATCTGTCCAGCAACTGAACCTACAGGCACGTTCCGGGCCTTGAGTTCACTGAACTTAGAAACTTCTTCAAAGGCAGTAGCACCTTGAGCTTCCAACTCTTGTCGTGCTTTGTCCCGCCTAATCTCAGAATCAAACAACTCAGTAGTGTGTTCGGTACTGCCTTTTTCCTTGTATGTCAGGAAGTAGTCTCCCCTGCGATACAGCGGTACGTAGTGTTGAATACCTTTTGCAGTGATTTGGTCAATGATCTTTTTGTAGACAGACGAAGCACGGTCTTTGTCGTTGGGAAACGCAGTGAACAAGTTGCTACGCAGGGAGTCTTTCAACTCGTCAAACAATACACTGTATGCCTTGAACGTATCGTCGTACAGCTTGCGCTCAACGCCATTCAACTTGTTGTAGTAATGATTGCGGAACTCGTTATACGCAGCAAGTTTCTCTGGGCTACCTACGTATGTGTTGGTAGGCACACGTGGGTCAACGTCAGCCCGTGTAGTTTCGTGGACAAATCTTGACCAGTCAGCATAACGGTCAGTCTGGGCGTAGGTCTCCAAACGCTTATGTAACGGCTGGAGCTTCTCCATCATATTGTCGTAGTACCCAGCCATTGAATTAACTTTATCGGCAAACTCAACAGCTTCCTTACCAACGATCTTCTCAGCAACCTGACCCAGTGCAGACAAGTTGAGGAATCTCCGCATAGTGCGGCGACCAGTAACCCCCACGCTTTCCGCATTGGACAACCAATTGAGTGAGCGTTCGGGGGTCATGCCGGGGGCTTTGTTTATTACCTTTTCAACAATTTTGAGCGTATCTTTAGCCAAACTGGGGTTATGCACTGACTGTGCATACATCGTCTCACCACTGCGAGTCTCGGGTGGTGGGCTGACAATCTCGTTGAGCATCCGATCAGCGGCATCCAAGGCAGATGTTTGCTTGGGTGAAATTCCAAAGAAACTGCGGATAGCGCCCATGATCTTGTCCCACATGGACATCTTGGGTTTGTTGGTCCGCATTTCCTTCAACTGGCTACGGAAATCTTCGTTACTCCATATCTCAGCGGCAAACTCCTGCACGTTCTTTGCACCGTACGCACCGCCATCAAGGTTTTTCTTTGCCTCTTCAAACAGGTTCATGAACTGTCGTGTTACTGGGTGTGATGGGTTTGCCAACACATGGGACAGTGCGGCGTGTGAACTCTCGTGAAGAACTTCGTACTCTGTGGCGTTGTCTGTCAAGTAGATGGTATTGGTCTTGGGGTCGTAGCTGGACTGCTTTGCGCCGTACTCAACTTTTACATCCTTAAGGTATTTCTGCAACTTACCAGCAATGTCACTGGCAAAGTCAGATGAGGCGGCATCAGCCAACATACGCAGGGCACCCACAATATTGCCACGCTCCAACATCTTGTGGACACCGGGGTGGGCTGGGCTATGCAAAGCGGAAATCTCGGGGGATGCTAGGAGACTGTCAAGATCGGAGTCCAACAACGGGCCAAGATCTTCGTCCAAACCAAATTCTTCAAGAGCTTGGCGTGCGAGTTCTGCCGCATCTTTCTTTTCCTTTTTGGTTCTTGGCATTTTGCGTTTCTTGCCAAGGTCTTCCTCAATATCCTTGAGAGCTTGCTTCTCAGCAGTGTCAGTGGTGAACGCTTCGTCAATCTCTTGCTCTTTGCTGGCTTGCTTAATCGCATCCCGCTTGGCTCTACGCTTTTCGGCGGCATCAGTACGGCGTTTCTCTGCCGTGTACTGGGTAATCCACTCATCCAAACGACTAACAGCGGTTTTAGATAAGTTTGCACGTGCCCACTTTTCGGCATTTTCAGCGTGTTTACCGCCTTGCCCCCTAAACATATCGGCTTCACCTTCCCAAGAAAAATAATTCTCAGGGCCTTCGGGGTGATTCTCAAACACTTTCATGGATGAGTTGCGGTATGCGGTAGGTTGATACACCAAGTCGTTGGCAAGCCACTTCAATGCTTCCTCAGTGGGCAGTCTGCCAAAGTACGAATTGGCATCCTTGTCTGCGCCTTTCAAACCTGATGGTTTGCCAAGTTTGGTTTGTACCGTAGTGGTATCAGGGGCAAAGCGTTCTACCTCTAAATCTTTAGCAGTCTTACCAAGAGTCGGTGTTTCCACCGTTTTGGCAGGGGCAGGCGCAACAGTCTTCCGAGTAGTTGTCTTTCGTCCCTCAACAGGTACGGCAGGGGGAGTAGGAGGAGGAGCAATATCAGCAGGAGGAGTTTCATCTTTTACTTCTACTGGAGCGGGTTGTAATTCTTTGCGGCGTTGTAATTCTAGGGTGGCAGCTTTGCGAAAAGCATTTGCCATAGTTGTGTCGTTGGAAAAATCTTCGACTTCTCTATCAGTCATGCTACGGAAAAAGGCGGAAGTTTGTTCTCCGTATTCGGCATCTGTTATTGGAGCGGCTGGCTTTCCTTCTCCTGTAAGAGCGTCTCCAACATTCGGCTCAGTAGGAACCACTCCATCTGATTCAGTTCCTCCAGTTGTTGGGGGGGCGGTTCCTGTATCGGGCTGGCTAACCACGCTAGGGCTTGTTCCACTTGGTTGACTGACAGGTTGTCCAGCATTTGGCACCTCTTTTAATTTGGTACGAGCGGCTTCCACGTGTTGTGGGTCAAGCGTTGACAGCAGATTGTTGTACGCTGTTTCTTCAATTTTGCCTTTGAAGTTGGGGTTCTCAACCGTAGCCACAAGCTGTTCTACACCTTCGGGTGTGGTGAGATCAAGATCCATGATGGTCTTGGCAGCCTTGGATTGTGTTGACATACCAAGTTCTTTCGGTATGTTTCTTTCAACCTCTGGAGGTGTGAACAATCCTTCTTCATTTGGGGCCGCAGTAGTAAAAGCACTTGCCTTGGCTTTTTCTGCGTCCATTTTATTTATTTTATCTTGCCTGTCTTTTATAGCGGCATCCAGTTCTGCATACGCAGGAGAACCTACACGTGCCTCATCCATGCGGGACTGCAACCCCGCCAGTTCACTTTTGATTTGCTCATAGTTGCCAAATGCCGAGGGGGACACTTGACCAAATGTTCCGGTTAACTCAGCTTCTTTGGCCTTACGTGCTTCTTCAGTAGCGGCATTGTATTGAGCGGCTTTCTCGGGAGGTACTGCCCCAGCTTCTTGCTCTTGTGCCGCTTGTTCAGCCAACGCTTTGTTGGCTTCCTCAGTATTTTTTACATCTTGCTTGGCGACAAAACCCTTATAGACACCTCCGGGGATACCAAACGCACCACCACCAATTGCACCTTTGACAAACGATTCTTGGAACCGATCCATGTATTCTTTACCAAACAGTTCCTTGGTACTGCCAGCAACTTGTTCCGCAAAGACGGATATGGCTTCTTGTGCCGTCTCAGTCAAACCTTCGGTAGCTGCCGTTTGCGCCGCTTCTTTACCAATAGCTTTCCATACACTGGGGGCCGCACCTGTGTTTTTAGCCACAGACTCAATAGCTTTGAGTTTGCCGTATTTACCTAGACCATTAAGCACTTGGACTGGTAACGCAGAATCAAGCACTGCACTGATACCGCCAGCCAATGCTGCAATTCCGGGTTCCATTTTCCCAGTTTCTTGGTATATGTTTTCAAATACTTCGGGTGCGTTTTGGGCAAGTGAACCAAGATACACACCACCATACATACCTTTACGCCCACCAGATTGAGCGGCGGCACGAACAGTTTCTTGAGCCGCAGTGCCTATTAGACCTTCATTTTTAAGTGCTATTTGCGTAGCATCATCAGTTAATGCTTTAATTGCTTCCGGCCCTAAATTACGTTGTGCGCCAAATTTGGCGGCAGCTTCTTCAGTAGCAAGGCGAGTTGCAGCAGTTTTTGTAGCAATACCACGTGCCGCACTACCCGCCGCCAAACGTGCACCAACAGCTTCTAAACCAACACCGGGAATTAATGATGTAGCAACTGTAGGGGTAAGTTCGCCCAAAGTTTCAGCAACATACTCAGCGCCTTCACCCAAACCACCAACTTCTTTGTATGACTTGAACCGTGTGGGATATTTAGCTTCCAGTTCTTCACGGCTCTTTGCCGCTTCTTCCATCTGTTCTTTGGCGTAATCACCACCACCATGTACAAATGCGCTAGATACCATTGCTGGGATCACATCTCCCATAGCGATACCTGTCTCTCCCAAACTACGCATGAAGCCACGCTTGGCAATTTGACCAAGACCAATATCAGGCTTGGGAAGTTTGAAGTCGTACTTTTGCGAAAGACGTTGAACTTCAGCGTCAAACTGTTCGGGGGTCAGGTCATCACGAAACCTGACTGGGCCAAGTTTTGGGAGATCAATAATCATAGGTCAATAGTCACTAGAGTAAAGGATGTTACTTTCACTTTCAGCCACCAATGAAGGCATTGTTCTAGCTTTAAAAATTTCATAAGACCGGTAATATTCTGCTTGAGGGCCGGGTTGCGACTGCCAGTTTTTACCATACTGATCTTCCAATTGTTTTGCCAACTTACGAGTGTTGGGATCATTTTGGAACATTGGCATAACTTTGGCTTCCATACCAGCCATACGAACTTTGTTTGCGCCTTCCGCAGCTTTGTTTCGATCTCTGTATATATCCAACATACCTTGCTGATACTTTTCAGTTTTACCCATTTGCTCTCTAGAGAGTTGTATACGGGAGGCACTATCAGCAGCTTGTTGTTGCAATTGTTGCATCTGGAATTGGTTGTCCTTGATGGCTTTTTGCAAACTGGCGGCTCTGTCAAAGTTACGGTCTTTAAGCGCAACTTTGTATTTGAGGTTGTCAACCGTATTCTTTTCAAGCAACATATCGTATTGATTTTGCTCTTTACGCAACTCAGATTCGTACTCAGGCAGTTTGCCAGCGGATTTTGCGACAGTGCCTATGATGCCACGAATACCAGATTGACCGGGTTCTGCGGCAGCTTGTGCCATGCCAGAAAAGAATTTATTCAAGTACATACGGCTGGATTCATTTTTGAAATCCTCCGAACGCTTTTTATCTTTACCAAGCATTTCTTCCAACTTGGCATTAACTTCTTCATCGCCCTTGCTGAATTCTTTGGCGGCGGCAAGCACTTCGTCCTTGTATGAACTGGGCAAACCCTTGAGCGCCGAAGACAAACCTTTTAAATCGGAAGAACCGATGTTGGGGAGACTTTTTTGATAGTTTTCTTTGCGCGTAGCTGTACGGGGGTCGTACGGAGTTTCTTTTTGTTTAGCAGGGGCAGGAGGGGGTTTGTTTGCCGCTTCTTCTCTTTTACGTGTTGCCGCTTCAGAGGCTTCCAACACACGACGGTTTTCACGGTTGCCAAGACCCAAGCGTTCTAAAAAAGTGCGGTCATCATCAGACGCAGTAGAGCTTTGCATTGTTCCCATCATGGGGTCAACTACATAACTACCATCATCATCGCCACCAGCAAACGCTACGATACCGCCATTGGCACCGTAAGCTGTGTCTTCTGCGGGATACATTTTGTCAATACTTGGTGTATTTTGAGCCGCACCGTACAGTCCATTCTGGGCGGATGCTTGCAGACGTTGCAATTCTTCAATCTGATCGGCAGCTAATTGTTTCTGCATTCTGGGAGCCGCAGGGTTACCCAATATGGCTTGCAATTGGGGTAACGATAATTTTTCAATTAACTTAGCAATGTAGCCTTCATCTGTAACGTCACGGCTGTCAGCAATGCCACCTTCATCGTACCCCTGCACCATGCCACCATCGGCAAAACCAAATATATTTTTGGCAGCAGGAGAAGTAGCCAACGCACCAGCCGTACCAATGATTTGCCCACCGAGACTGGGGGACTGCCCATAAGTAGTCTGTTGCATATTCATGTTGGCGGGTTGCCTGTTCAACACGTTACCGTACTGGTTCAACAACTGATATGGGTAGTTCTGTTTATTTTGGAAGTCTCCATACGCAGTATTCATCCGTTGTTGTTCAAGGTTTTGTTGCATACCGCCGTAACCTTGTTGCAACTGATTGATACCCATGTTTTGTTGGTACTCCAAGTTACCCAGTGTGCCTAACGCACCTGCACCCTGCATAGCGGCTTGTTGACCTTGGAGCCCAAGACCAGCACCATACTGGCGTGACTGTTCACTTAGTTGATTGCCTATGTTGTATTGACTAGACGCTTGGGCAAACGCATCTTGCAAACCTTTGGCTTGAATGTCACCCTTTTGTATTGCCAAGTTACGTGCGGCTTCTGCGTTTTCAATTCCTTGACGTGAACCCCCAAACGCACCTGCTTGAGCGGCACGGGCACCACGTTGAGTACCGGCAATATCTGCCTGACGTTGCGCTTCGCGTTGTTGAATGTCAACTACACCTTGCGTATAGGGTGACATATAGCCACCCACTTGGTTACCAAAGTTTTGAGCGTTGTATTGCCCGGGCTGATAGTCGGTATTCAGTGCATTGGCAGTAGCCGCACCCATCAATCCAGTAGCGGCATTAAGTTGTTGTGCTGGCTGCATCCCCAACGCTTGGTTCATTGCGTTTTGTTGGACTTCACTTAAACCCGCAATACGTTGCCCACCGTACTCGGGCATCCCACCTTTTAAGTCAGCGGAAACTTGCCCACCGTACAGCCCCATGTACTCTTGATAGGGTTTATCAAGATAGTCGGGTAGATTCGTTGTGCGGTATTCTATTTTTTGTGGATCAGCCATGTCTTTTCCTTATGCGGGAAGATATTTTTCAGTGCGGGTATTTTTAGCAACTTTGCCTTTACCCACAGTTTTAGAACGTGCCCTTTGGATTCTGTCCATCATGGCGTACAGTTTACGTGCGCCAGCTTCAGTTGAGCCGTTACCAATTTCAGAAACTATACGGGCAGGGATTACAAACTCGCCATCAGCCAACCGTGCAGGTTGTCTCTTGCCAATTACCGCAGGGATGGAGTCAGATACGCCGTCTCCGGGGCCACGTAAAAGGCGACCACCATCAGAGTAACCACCTAAATCAGACAAACCACCAGTGGCGTATTCATTTGCCATACCACCTTCAGCCAAATTAGTGGTTTTCCTGATAAAAGCAACCATTTTTTTCAAATACGTATGGGCTTGTTCTATGCGGCCTTTTTTAATGGATTCATACGCTGGGCGCACAAAGTCGGTGTATATCTTGTTGGCAATCTGTTTACCGTTGGGGTTGGTAGCCAGTTCGTTCATGATTTGCGGCGAGTGCTTGTAGTACCACTCAATTTCTTTTGACCCTTCTGGGTGCTTTGCCATATACGCATCACGAAACTGGGCAAGAGTATTCATCATGTCATCGGTGTATTTATGACCCATATAGTCAACTGCGGCGGCTCCAATAAATCCACCATCTTCACGACTGCTTTTTGCGTTGCCCATTACACAACCTCCCCGTTTTCACGAATGAATTTAGTCTCTGTTCCCAATGTATCAAACAAGCCCATCCAAAACTTCTCAAGTGGTTTGAATACCCAACCCCATTTATTTTCGCCGTAATACCACTTGGCGTAACACACAGCAGGATCGGCAAAGGTTTTGACCACAAAGAAGCTAAATAGCTTTGATTTACGCATCAGCGGTATAAAGACTTCGGCCAATTTATAGTAGCCACGTTTGTTTCTTTCGGTGACTTTTTCATCACGATAACGGCGCACAACCCTGTCCATAGTGCCATTACCATATCGTGCTTCAAGCATGATGAAACAGCAACCACCACCGCCACCGCCGCCACCGCCACCAGTAGCAGCGGCAGATGCAGCAGCGCCAGCGGCTCCAGTGCCCATACCGCCCATACCAGATCCGCTACTTGTTCCACCACTTGTTCCACCACTTGTTCCACCACTTGTTCCACCGCCACCCACCGCATTTGCCGTAGCAGCGTTAGCAGCCGAAACAGCCGCATTTGCGGCACTGGCGGCATTTCCACCACTTGCAGTTACACCTGCATGACCTGTACCCATACCACCTATACCACTGGGAGCACCCACCGCACTTCCTGCGTTGCCGGGCGATGTTGAAACACTATCGTTAGTCATAGGAGACAACTGATCCATATTAAACGGGAAAGTTATCTCAGCGGCGTCGCCATCATTAACGGATGTAATACTGGTAGGAACACTGAGACTAGGGCTGGTAATGCTTGCATCGCCATCGACGGCAGAACCTTCTCCAACTGTTACAACAGCATTTTGAGCGTTATCCGCTAAAGCCGCAGCTAACCCTTCACTTTGTTGTGCTTGTGCTTCTGCTTGAGCGGCAGGAGACAAAGTATCCATATTTACCACAGGGGCAAGGGGCTCGCTCATTGGTTTATAAAGGATTGAATCTTTTATGGATTTTAAAATTTTAATAGGCGTAGGCGTCAACATTGACTCTACTGTCATCTTGTTTGGATTGTCAAAATTATTGGCTTCTTGAGCCAAAGCTGCGTCAAGCGCAGGTAAGCTAGGCGTTGCGGGGGGCGCACCTATAGTTGGTGTTTGATTTGAGTTTACCCCACCACCCCCAGTGGCGGTAAAATCTAGACCCGTATCTGTACTTGTACCCGTGTTTGTATCGGGTGTGGATGTTCTAGGTTTTACAACATACTTACCCAAAATCGGATCCCATGTGTACGTCTCACCATCTACGCCAACAATGTCAGCAGGTGTGGGTTCCGCACGTTCGTAAGGAGTTTTAGGAACTGTTGGGGCAGTATCTGCATAACCTCGCGCACCGTATTTCAAATCAGTAGGGTTTCTTCCCTGCTGCATATATTGCTGATAAAACTCTTCGGGCGTGGTGCGTCCACCGGCAGCTAATTTTAATTCTGGCAGATGGGTTGATGTTTCAACTTTAGGTGGGCCACTTACGTTTTTAAATTTGAAACTTGGGTCAAGATATGGGTTTATCATTTCGCTAATACCACCACCTTCAGCAAAATTAGGTGTAAAAGTATTGCTCACAGGCAATGCTGTGTATTCATAACTCATATCTGGTCTACGTTTGACTTTGTACTGACGGTACTCCACAGGTTTTTGCATTGATCCTGCATCGGGCATATCGGTAGTAGGTTTCAATGAATCTGCTAAATAGGGTGCTGCCGCACCTGCGGCATATTTTGCAGCGCCCCAACCGCCACCCATTGCGTCCATTACATTTCCGGGATTCTTAAATACCTGAGATGCGCCTTCGGAAATTTGTCCAAAAGGAGTAGCTTTTTCAGCCATTTGTTGGGCAACTTGCTCTTGTACAGCTTTGTTGTAAGCTTCACCTGTCAAACCTTGCTGTGTAGCATTCTGTACAGCCGCATCTCTTGCGCCCATTCCAATTGAGGCTTCACCAGCACCCATCAAACCACCAGTCAAACCAGCGCCACCATAGGCACCCAGACCAGCCATTAAGCCTTTTTCAAGGCTACCCGAGCGAAGTGTTTCAATACCGCCAGTTATAAATCCGGCAGTCATTGGGTTAATAGTTCCGCCGGAAAAGTATGTAAGTCCCGCACCAACGATTGTTGGTAGCAATTTGTCAAGCATTCCTGCTTCGGGTAAACCCGTATCTGGGTTAATGGTCAGTTGCCCACCATGCGCCTTGGCTAAATCACTCAGGCTTCTGAGTTCATTTTTGGACATATGGACGAGCGTATCGTCAGGGCCACGACCTTGGTTAGAAAGGTGTTGAGCGGCAAGTTTTAAACTCATATATGCCTCATAAATAGGGGGTTGTTGGACTTTATCATGTTCAGCCAATTCTCCAATTGGTTCCGTCGGAGTACACAGGCACTTTGTTGGCCCCTCCCCCTGCTACGGTGGATGCAAATGTTGTTACGGTAGCGTCTGAAACAAACGCTCTAGCTCCCGTTCCAGAAGTTGCTGCGCTGGGTAATGTTGCAACTGTGTAAACAGCCAAAGCGGGAATAATC
>Ga0181349_1000635_pt1 | contig 15021 bp, 14 predicted proteins | sample Su13VDMM110SD_FD_130106 | JGI IMG/M metagenome (GOLD analysis project Ga0181349, IMG submission 130106) | Freshwater viral communities from Lake Michigan, USA - Su13.VD.MM110.S.D | ecosystem: Environmental > Aquatic > Freshwater > Lake | place: USA: Michigan | collected 2013-07-16 | reverse complement strand
GTGTAATTTATTATATGGCTACTTCATATAATATAGAAACTATACAAGGCGACAATATACAACTTTCATTAAGAGTAAGAAATACCGATAATACTCCAATAAATTTAAGTGGATACGATGTTAGAGGTGTTGTAAGATATGCTTATGGGTACACAGGAGATCAACAAATTTTATTAAATTTAAATCCATTGATTATGTCTGGAAATAATGGGTCATATTATCCATCTGGGATAGTAAATATAAATATTGATTCTTATAAAATGGCAGCTATTCCTGTTGGAATTTTTGTTTATGATATAGAAAGATTTCCTTATGGAATACCAACTGGTAATTCTATAAAATTAATCAGAGGAAAATTTGTTGTAAGTCCAGAAGTAACATCTTTTTAATTTTATGGGAGATGTAATCGTAGATGTAATCTTGCCAAACGCAATCACAACGGATGTAACTTCTCCAAGTTTTCCTGCGAATGCTAATGTGTATATTCCTGGATCAGATGGCCCAGCAGGACCTCAAGGCCCACCTGGAAATACTGATATCTTTAAAATAATAAATGTTAGTGGACAAGCAGATTTAATTCCAACTGGAATAGAAACTTTAAGATTTATTGCTGGTACTGGTATTTCAATAATAACAAGCACAGATAAAAATCCCTATAAATCAATTAAAATTGATGCCTCTCCATTAAGTGGATATTTTGAAAGAGAAAACGTAGTTGGTTATAAGGCTAATCTTACTGCTGGAACCGACAACTACTATATTCAGTATCCAGAATCATTAAGTGCTACGCCAAAATCAGTAGTTTGCACTTTTCAAAATACAATAGATGATATGGCCTATTATTTTACAGTTGGCTCAATAACCAATGCTGGATTTGATATAAATTTTAGCGATAATCTTTTAAATAATGGATATTTTCTAAATATTCAGGTAAAAAAATAAATATATGTGTAATAGTATAAAAGGAAACAAAAATTATGATTAGCGCCTTCAAACATATTAGACTTAGTGGATATAATTTAACTCCAATTCAAAGTGCAGCTTGGGACAATAGCTCGACACTAAGACTTGGTTTCGGAAATAGTGGTTTAGCTTACTATAGTGAACTTACTGGAATTAGTGGTTACTTAAAAGGCCTAATCAACGAAGCTAATGCTGACGTAGGTAGTTTAAATAATTTACAAGGAAATCTTTATATAACAGGTGGGGATGGAATTACTATAGATGTAAATTCAGCACTTGGTGAAATTAAAGTAGTAGGCAATAGTGGATATTTTCAAGCCTTATCAAATCAAGTTTCTAGCAATTTAGCTGCTACTGGCAGTACTTTATATAACTTATTTACTGGGTTTAGTAGTTCAAGTACGGCTGATATATCAGCAATTAGTGGGCAAATCGCACAAACTGGTAGCATTTTAAGTAGTAGAATTAATTCACTAAGTGGTTACGTTGATACTCAAGACTCTTTATTAGGCCAACGAATTGTAAATACTGGTAGTATTTTAGATAATAAAATTGATAGTTTAAGTGGTTATGCAAATGCCACTTATGTTGCAAAAACTAGCCAACAAGTATTTACAAAAACATTAATCGCTGGATTAGACGCATATCAAATTAACTTTCCAGTAAGCTTTGGTGGAGCTATACCAAAAGTATTAGCAACTCTTGAAGTCCCTGGAGATGTAATGTATAACTTGTCAACAAAATCAATTGGCACAGCTGGATATACAGGATTACTTTCTGATAATATTTTAGAAGATGGTGCAGTGATTCACACTTTTGCTTCCACACAAAATTAAACTAGTGTAATATTCACTAGAATAACAGAATTAATAATTCTTTTACTCTTTAGTTCGCCCTAAAAAGCGACAGATTGGCCTAAAAACCAACAAAAGGAATAAAAAGAAAAATGGCACAGATTTTTAAAGCTAAAATATTAGTAGCAAATAGTGGAAAATTTGCCTATGAAGTTTCTGCGCCTAATTTAATTTCTAATACTGGCGATCAAAATATAGGTGGAAATAAAAATTTCTATACTCGCCCAACTGTAAACGGAACTGGAGTTTTATTAAGTGGGGAAGCGGTAAACCTTCCAGCAACAATAGTCTACATAACTGGAAATCAAACTATCTCTGGAACTAAAACTTTTGTAGAAAATACAATATTTGGTGACTCTAACCAAGGTGATTTTTTGGTTATTTCTGGTAATACTTTCACAATATATGGAAGCGGTAATTTTACAAATGGACTTTTTGTAAGTGGGGTTCCTGTATTAACTGGAGTAGATTTAAGTTCTTACGCTACAAGTGCAAATTTATTTACTACTGGATCTATCCTTAATACAAAAATTAACAATCTGAGCGGTTATGTAAATTCACAAGATAATATATTAAGTGGTCAAATATTCAATACTGGTAGTAGACTTGACAACAAGATCAATTCACTAAGCGGTTACATAAACTCTCAGAACGTTGTATTTAGTGGTCAAGTAGCTTCAACTGGTTCAATTCTTAATACAAAAATAAATTCTTTAAGTGGGTTATTCGCAACATATACTGGAAGTTTAGAAGCAGCATTTGCAACTGATGCTCAATTATTTACGACTGGTTCTGTTCTTGATAATAAAATCAATTCACTCAGTGGATACGTAAATTCTCAAGATATAGTATTCAGTGGACAAATCGCTTCAACTGGATCAATTCTTAATAATAAACTTAACAGTTTAAGTGGTTACATCAATTCTCAAGATGTTTTGTTCAGCGGACAAATAGCATCAACTGGATCTAATTTATACGACAGTATACTTTCATTAAGCGGTTTGTTTACGGGATATACTGGTTCTTTAGGTGCTAACTTTGCTAGCGATGCTCAACTATTTACCACTGGTTCGACCTTAGATAATAAAATAAACTCCTTAAGCGGATATGTTAATAGTCAAGATGTTATCTTTAGTGGTCAAACATTTAACACGGGTAGTCGATTAGATAACAAAATTAATTCACTAAGTGGATACGTTGATAGTAAAGATGTTATCTTAAGTGGTCAGATTGCTTCGACTGGATCTAATTTATACAACAGTATTATTTCTTTAAGTGGTTACGTAAACTCCCAAAGTACTAGTGGTCAAGTATTTAATACTGGAAGCATACTGGACAATAAGATAAACTCTCTTAGCGGTTATGTAAATTCACAAGACATTATTTTCAGTGGTCAAACCTCCAACACTGGAAGCAGACTAGATAACAAGATCAACTCCTTGAGCGGATATGTAAACTCTCAAGATATTGTTTTTAGCGGGCAAACTTTTAACACAGGAAGTAGGCTAGATAACAAGATCAACTCTTTGAGCGGGTATGTTAATTCTCAAGACATTTTATTTAGTGGCCAGATTGCTTCGACAGGCTCTAGTTTGTATAATAGTATTATTTCTTTGAGTGGATTATTCACGGGTTATACTGGGTTTTTAGATGCTAATTTCGCAACCGATTCTCAATTATTTAATACTGGCTCAATTTTAGATAATAAAGTAAACTCCTTAAGCGGTTACATAAATGCTCAAAATATTATCTTTAGTGGACAGACTGCTTTGACGGGTTCAATTCTTGATAATAAAATCAACGCTTTAAGTGGATATGTATCTGGAATCTCTTTGGGAGGACTTTTACCAAGCACTATAGTCTATACAACTGGAAATCAATTAATATCTGGCAACAAAACCTTTCTTAATAACGTAAATGTTTCTGGTACTGGTAATTTCAATAACGTAAAAGTCTCAAGTATTGATAAACTATTCCTATCTGGAATAGATATGGTAATCACTGGTAATTCTTCAATTAATGTATATAACGCTATTTATATAAGTGGGAATCCTGTTCTGACTGGAGTAATGCCAACAGCCCAAACTATAACAGATGTCGTTTTTACGACTGGCGATCAAACTATACAAGGAACAAAAACTTTCGAAGTCGGTAATGGAGATAGTAAAGTTATAATTTCTGGATCAAAAGCCTTCGGATACGGATTATCAGTAATTAACAATAGCAACCAAGGTAATGTTTTATTTTTAAAGAAAGGTATTAATCCAGGTGGTGGAACTGTTTCAGAAAACTTTGTTATAAAAGCAGTTGATAGATCAGAGGATTTAATCTTTACATTAAAATCTAGTCAAGCTGGAACAAATCGCGCAGGTTTCTTTTGTGATCCAGACGGAGTAAATGATGCTGGTGGGCCAAATGTAGAGCAAGATTCAGTTGTAATAAGCGGAAGAACTTATACAATTGGTGAAATTGATAATCAGATGCAATATATTCTTTCTGATTCAAATTCAATTCAAGCTGTTAATCCAGTTTATTCATATACTGGTGGATTGTTTTTTGATAATAATGGTCTTAACTTAAAATTTGTAGATAAAAATGGTAACTATTCAGCATTAAATCCAATTGAAGTTACTAGTGGAAATGATGTATTTATAAATGGTAATTCTAGTTTTGGAATATATCAACAAGGAACACTTTATCCAAATGGAATACCAATTGATAATTCAATTAGTGTCTTAACAAGACACTTAAATTCATTAAATTTTTATTATGGAATTGTTAGTGGAACTAATTTCGTAAGTGGTTTAAAACCTGGAAATCTTTTATACTATACAACAAAAAATAAAGCTAGCGACAACTTTGGGAACAGCACTAAAATAAGAGCTAAAGCTAGACCATATATGGTAGTTGATGAAGCTAGTAATTATAATAATAGTTATACTGTTGATACATCTACTATCAATCCTGGAAATGCTGGTAATTTTAGTTTCTTAAAATTTAACAAGAATAGTCAATATAGTGGTTTAGCAATCAAGCAACTCATCTTTAATCCAACAATTCAAAATGCTTATAGAAGTTATAATTTATGGAGTGGAGTTAATATTGAAGTAAAACCCAAAAATATACATCTTGAAACATTTATAGATATTAATGTAAAAAGTGGCAATTATTGGAGCTTAGATAATTTAGGCGTAAGTCGTTATTCTAATAATATTACTGTTAGAAAACCAAAATCTTTTAATTTTACTCAATCTCATGTTCTTAATTTCAAATTAAATTTTCAAACAGATAGTAGAGTTACTAGAGTAGCAAATTATCCAAATCGAATAGTAACAATATACAATCCTGATGATATTCCAACCATAACAATTACTGGTTATGATTATGAATTTTCTCAAAAATTAAGATTAATTTTAAACACAGATGGGAGTTTAAGAGAATGGTAAACATATTAAATTGTTTATTAACGTGTGACGCTTTGTTTTTGGACAAGGTAACACATGAGGATAAGCTAGCCTTTGGGTCGGCAAAATCATGTGTACCGCCTAGCCTTTGGGTCGGGCGTTACACGTTAGTAAATATTTAACTGTGTAATATAATATAAAAATATGAATAACGAAAGAATGCAATTAACATATTTGGATGTATTTAATAATTTAAATGCAAAAAATATATATGCCTCTGGAGTTAACACAAATCAACTTGATTTAAATAGTATTGATGTATTGAGTATATCTGGAGTAGATATAAGTATAATTAGTGGAAATGTTAGTTTAACAAATCGTCCTACTGTAAATGGTTCAGGGGTAGTTTTAAGCGGAGAAATTAATCCAATAATAGTAAATACTGGAAGTTTATTAAATAACAAAATAAATTCTCTCAGCGGATATTTAAACTTTCAGGATATTGTATTTAGTGGACAAATATCTAACACGGGCAGTAAACTAGACAATAAAATAAACTCTTTGAGCGGTTATGTTAATTCTCAAAATATAATATTCAGTGGTCAAACCGCTTTGACTGGTTCAATTCTTGATAATAAAATTAATTCCCTAAGTGGTTACGTCACAGGAATCACTGGTACGTTTGGGACTTTACCAGCAAGCTTATACGCTACTGGATCTATCTTAGATAATAAAATTAATTCTCTCAGCGGATATGTTAATTCGCAAGACATTTTATTTAGTGGTCAAATATTTAACACGGGAAGCAGATTGGACAATAAAATTAACTCCCTAAGTGGATTTTTAAACGATAATGTAGTCTATACAACTGGAAATCAAACAGTATTAGGACAAAAAACTTTCTCTGGAACAACAACAGTAATTGGACATTTCGCAGCAACATCTAAATCATTCTTGATTGATCATCCTTTAGATAATAATAGAAAACTTCAATATGCTAGTTTAGAAGGTCCAGAGCATGGAGTATTCCTAAGAGGAAAAACTAATGAAAATATAATAAACCTTCCAAATTACTGGCCAGCTTTAGTTAATGAAAACAGTATTTCAGTTAATCTCACTCCAATTAATGTATATTCCAATATTTATGTTGTTGATTATAATAATACAAGAGTAATCACAAATGGTAATAATGGAAACTATTATTTTTATACAATCTATGGAGAACGAAAAGATATTCCTAAATTAACTGTGGAGTTTTAATATGGGAGTAGGATATAATCCTAAAATAGTTACTGATGGATTAGTAATGTGCTTAGATGCAGCTAATAGGAAAAGTTATTCTGGAACTGGAACAATTTGGCGCGATTTATGCAATAATTATGATTTCACAATAGTGAATAGTCCTACTTTTGGATTACATAAAGGAATTCCTTGCTTTTCATTAAATCAATCAAATGATTATATTTGGTATAATGGATTATTAAAACATCAAATTGCTTCTGAATGTACGCTACAAATAATTATGGCTAGTATAAGTAATACTAATTTTGGTAGTTGTTCTAGATTAATGGCGATGGGAGATTCAACCGTATCTAATGATTATCAATTTTATTACTGCCTGGCGTCTTGTGATCAAACAAGATTTGGTCTTTGGTATAATTCATCTTCTGGTGGTTTTGGAGACTTTTATCCTACGTCTTCTTTACAGTCTATAAATGATGATTATAAAATTATTAATGTATCTTGGAAAGCTTCTGGAAGAGTAAAATATTATGTAAATTCAATAGAAGAAAATGACAGAGTCATGGGAACAGTTTTTAATAATTCAAATGTAAATAGAATTGTATTTGGAGCAAATAATTCTTTTGGAGAAAATTCTCTTATAAGAATTGCTTACGCATGCATGTATCAGAGACAGTTAACAAAGGACGAGATTATCCAAAACTACAAAGCTTTAAAAGGAAGATTTAATTTATGAGCTTTCATCATTCTCCTAAAATAGTTACAGATGGATTGGTTATGTGCTTGGATGCAGCTAATAAGAAAAGTTATTCTGGGGGTGGAAATACTTGGCGTGATTTGAGTGGAAATAATAATAATGGCACTTTAACAAATTCTCCTACATTTTTAAACAATAATTTAGGATCTTTTTCTTTTAATGGAACATCAAATTTTATATCAACACCAATTAATATTGATAGCAATACAAATACATTATGCTGTTGGTTTAAACCTAATATATCAATTACTAATGGAGTAAGATCAATTATTACATCAGATAACGGGGGTTACGATAAAGGGTTTGGTATTAATAATGGAGCATGGTCAATAAATATAGGAAGTAGTGAAACAAGCGCGGGATCATTTAATATTAATATCTGGTATTATGGTGTTGTAGTTTATTCTGATACAAATGTACAATTTTATATTAATAGTTCAATTATATATTCCAAAGGTTCTGCCCAAAGTTCAACCGCTGGATCAAATGTAAGTATAGGAAATGCATCTTATCCAAATGATGGTATTGGTACTAGATTTTTCAGTGGAAATATTTCATTTTGTAAAATTTATAACCGAGCTCTATCTCAATTAGAAATTCTTCAAAACTATAACGCAACAAAAGGAAGGTTTAATTTATGAGTTGCGCTGGTGGACCAGATTTAGTTACAAATGGTTTAGTTCTTAATATTGATATGAGAAGTAATAAATGTATATCAAATACTTCATCAAATCCATTTCCATTAAATAACATTATTACAAGAAGTTTATATACAAATATATCCACTACTAATATGACATATACTAATGATTACGGCGGCTGTCTTTCTTCAAATGCATCAGGTTCAGGATTTACTACACCAGCGGGAACTTGGACTAATCTTGGATTAACTAATAATTTTACTATTAATTTTTTAATGGATGTTTTGTCTATTACAGGAACAAATGTTAGTAATTTATTAATTATTGAATCTTATACAACAAGAGGTTTTAGATTAGGATTTTGGGGCAGCGGTAATTCTAATTCGCTTCTTTTTTGGGCTACTGAAAGCGGTGGAACTATGGAAATAAATGTTCCAAATACAGCTTTTAAATTACCAGAAAGATTATTTTTAACAGTATCATTTGATTCAATAAGTGGAATTGGTAAAGTTTATAAAAATGGTTTTCTTGTTGGGTCAAGCTCATCTGGTAGAACTATTGTATCTCCAAATTCATCTGATTCAATATCTTTTAATAGTATTTTAAATGCTACCTCAACAAATTTAAAATTTTTACATAAATCAATCTATAACCGAGCTTTGACTGACCTTGAAGTATTACAAAATTACAAAGCTTTAAAAGGAAGACTTAACTTAACATAAGTGTAATTTATCTATATGCCCAATATATTAATTAACCCAAGATCTGGAATACTTGAATTCAATACTGGTATTGCTGGAAGTGCTGTTTTTGATACTAATTTAAGTGGGCTAAGAATGACTTATGACAACTTTGGTGCGATTAATTTATTAAGCTACAATACAAATGTTTCTTCTGGACTAGATAGATTCACAATAGATGGATCAAACGGCCGTTTATTTTCCGTAACAGATAATCTTTCTGGATCTCTTTTTAGCGTTAACGATATAGCTGGACTTCCAATTATAGAAGCTTTTGACAACGATACTGTTATCATGGGCGCTTTTAATAGAAATGATTTTGTATTAAGTGGAAGCTCTTTAGGAATAGGTGGAGTTGCAAATACTGGCACAACTAAATTATACGTTGGAGGAAACGTAAGTGTTATTGGAAATATCTTTATAAGTGGCAATCAAGTTTTAACAGGAGTAAATCTAAGCTCTTATGCTACAACTTTTAATTTATTTGCAACAGGTTCGACTTTAGATAACAAAATTAATTCTCTAAGCGGTTACGTTAACTCGCAAGACATCTTATTTAGTGGTCAAATATCATCAAGTGGATCTAATTTATACAACAGCATACTTTCATTAAGCGGATTGTTTACAGGGTATACTGGAAGCTTGAACGCTACATTTGCAACTGATGCTCAATTATTTACCACGGGTTCAATTTTAGACAACAAGATTAACTCCTTGAGTGGTTATGTAAACTCTCAAGATGTTATATTCAGTGGCCAAACTTTCAATACTGGCAGTAGATTAGACAACAAGATTAATTCGTTAAGCGGGTATATAAATTCCCAAGATATTGTATTTAGTGGACAGATATTCGATACTGGCAGTAGATTGAATAATAAAATTAACTCATTAAGTGGTTATGTTGATTTTTCAAATAACAATACGGTCTTTACAACTGGTAATCAACTAATAAGTGGAACTAAAACTTTTGCTAACAATCTTGAAGTTCAAGGAACTGGCATTTTTAACGCTTTAGACTTAAGTAACATTAGTGAATTTAACTTCTCTGGAACAAATATAAATTTAGTAAATGGAAATGTTAATATCTCTGGTGGAACAGTTTATATTTCTGGCAATCCAGTATTAACTGGGGTTAATCTCAATGCTTATGCCACAACAGCTAATTTATTTGCTACTGGTTCAACTCTTGATAATAAAATTAATTCTTTGAGTGGTTATGTTAATTCTCAAGACATAGTATTTAGTGGTCAAATTTCTAATAGTGGAAGTAAATTAGATAGTAAGATTAATTCCCTAAGCGGCTATCTTAATTCCCAAGATATTTTATTCAGTGGCCAAACATTTAATACGGGTAGTAGGCTAGATAACAAGATCAACTCCTTGAGCGGATATGTAAACTCTCAAGACATTCTCTTTAGCGGTCAGACATTTAATACTGGCAGTAGGTTAGACAACAAGATCAATTCACTTAGCGGTTATGTTGATAGTAAATCTGTGACTTTACCAACCACTATAGTTTATACGACTGGTGATCAAATTATTTCTGGTAATAAAACCTTCATCAATAACATAGCTGTATCTGGCACAGGCAACTTCAACAATGTCAAAGTCTCAAATATTGACAAACTATATATTTCTGGTGTTGATGTATTAGTTTCAAATATGGATAACCTATTTTTATCTGGAGTAGATATAGTAGTAACAGGTAATTCCTCAATTAATATATATAATCCTATTTATATAAGTGGAAATCCAGTTTTTACTGGAATAGATTTAACTAATTATACTACAAAAAGTTTAGCAATTGCATATGCTATAGCCCTATAATATAAAAAGGTGTAATTTATTTAAATATATATGAAAAAACTAATACCATCAGGATATCAATTTTTAGCTAGTAATAAAATTGTTAATTTTCCAAGATCTTTTTATGGACCTCAAAACCCAGTAGCTCTTGAGAATCTATTATTAATCACCAATGTAACCAAGGGACAAATAATATATAATTTTGCAGATTCAACAGCCACAGGAGCAGTTAATTCAACTAGTGGATTTTTATTGGGTTATAATACAACCTCAATGTCTAATAATGATAAATTGCAAATATATTATGATGTTCCCATTCAAGGAATAGTAAGACCTAGTAATTTTAGTAGTACTTCGTCTACTATTATTGCTTCTGGTAATGCTGATAGAGAAGTTTTTACAGTATACAATGAGGGTGCTGGAGCTTTACATATTTCCGCTGGAACAGGATGTACAACGACTCAATATCAAGTTCGTTTAAATCCTGGAGATTATTGGGAAGCGCCAGCTGCACAAGTTCCGCTTCCTCATGCAGCAATATTTGCTACTGCTGGTACAGCTAGGGTAACTCAAGTTAACTAGGAGTAGGCGATGCCTCTTTTTATCCCCAGCTTTTCACTTGTTCCTTCTTTAGAGATCATAGCTGATACTACTGGTTCTACGAGTGCATCCATAAGCTCATTCCGCTTTATGCGGATATTTATGTTTGGCGGAGGTGGTAGCGGTGGGGGTGGAATGTCTAGGGCAAGTACAACGGTTAGTAAGTACGGAGGTGGTGGAGGTGCGGCGGGCAAGTACCTCGATGAGCTTTTCCCTTGTGCCGAGTTTGGTGCTAGTGAGCTTATAAGTTACACAATCGGAGCTGCTGTGGCTGGTGGAGTGGCAGGAGTTGAAGCTACTAATTTTGGATATGGAGGAGATGGAAATAGTGGCGTAAGTACAATTTTAAACATAGGAAGTCTCACTTTAACTGCAACAGGAGGTGCTGGGGGAGAGGGAGGAACAACCTTTAACGGACTTGGAGGGCAAGGGTCTAACTCTACTGGAGGAGGAAATAGCTCTACTGGTCAGCAAGCTCAACGAGGGGGGACTGGATATGCTGGTTCGGGCGGAGGTGCAGGGGGAGTAAACACGGATGCGGATGCCGCTAAGACTGGTGGTAATGGTGGTTTTGGTGGCTCGCCTACAGCTTCGACCGCCTCAAATGGTGGAGATGGGAGAACTACTACTAATGGTCAAGCAGGAGGGGCGGGAACTGCTTATGCCAACGTAGTAAATCAACCCTATATTCGAGGTGGTGGTGGGGGTGCTGGTGGCGGGGCTACGAGAGCAAGTGGATTAAATGGAGGGGCGGGAGGTGCGGGTGGGGCAAGTGGCGGTGGGGGCGGTGGTGGAGGAGCGAGTGGACACGCAACCACGGTTGGGCTTGGTGGTGTTGGAGGAGCTGGTGGAAGAGGTGCAATTAAAATCCTTTTTTATAGGTAAACAAGCACAAATAAACCATTAAAGCTCTTCACTATCTTCTGAATAAGGACTCATCTCTTTAGGCTATATTAGAAAAGAATCCTTCTCGTTCTCTTACTTTACTCACAATAATATATTTTATTAATTTAAGGGTTTTATTTTTTAATTAAATATATATATTATATAGTGTAATTTAACATATGATTACTAATAGTGTTACATCTATTGCCCAAGAAATATATGAAGAATTGGGCGAACCTAGCGATCTTAGTATAGCAGCAATAGCTGCTTGGGTAAGAAGAAATATTGGTGGCTTAAATAACATGATTGATACTACATTTTCAGTAGACAGTTCGAGTCTTGAAATATCTCCAAATTTATCTGATATACAAAAATATATATTTAAAAAAATGTATTCTGTGTATTTTTTTGACCTTAGAATCAAAAGCACAGGAAGTCTAGCAACAACAGATTTTATTACAATTAAAGATGATATTGGTAGCGTTCAAAAAGCTAACAAAAATGAGGTCTTAAAAAGCTACATATCAGTTAGAAAACAAGAATATGACGAGCTGAAAGATCTGGTTAATAAATACGAATTTAATCAAGTCACTCCTTTACAAGTCGCTGGAGATGATACTATTCCAGGAGTTTACGACCCTTATAGGAGTGCATTTTATAATATAAGAACAATTTGGTACTCAGCATAAAATTATGAGCTTTATAAACTCAACAGCTGCGGCAGAATTTTCGCAAGATTATGATAATTTTTTTGTATATTTTTCAAGACCATTCGTAGTTCATAAAGAACCAATTAAAGTATTACAAAGCGTTCAAAGTCCTACTATGTATGGTTATGGATCAAGTTCAGATACAGCAAATTATACTTATATACCAGTAAATGCAACATTCAATGGAAGAATTTATTATAATAATACAAACGATGCCGATGCAGTAAATAGTGATTTAAAATTAGTATTTGCGCGAGGAGACGTTACATTAAAAGTAAAACAAGACGCAAGAGATTATATTGCCAACGGTCGCACAATAAAACTTGAATTTGATGGAAAAACATGGAATGTTATAACAGAAGATATTGTAAAAAAATATCTTAATAACTCATATTACGTATATGGATTAGAGCAAACTAAATAATATGGCTGCTAAAATCAATTTTAATCAAGTCAGAAGTGAAGTTGCATCTTCATATGAACAAGCTTTAAAAAAAGAAGGAATTATTTTTGCTCAAGAAATTTTAAAAGAAAATCTAGATCAATATATAAATGAAATTAAAAATCATCCAGTATCAAAAGAATTGGATGGTGGGCCAGATAGTGAAAATATTAGCAATACTCTAAATGGAAAAGAAAATCTTTTTGCTTTTATTGGATTTGATAACGAAGATAAACCAGTTGATGACCTTACTGAACTTATAAGACAAAATACATTTTTAGATAAAAAATCTACTTTTGATAAAAAAAGTTTTCAATTAAAATTTAATATATTCAGTCCATCAATGGAAGAGATTAAATCTGCTACCCCTTTACCTTTCGAAAGAGGAAGAAGTTGGGTTAAGGGAGTAGAGGATGGTATTTCTGGATTTGGATATTACGTTTATGGAATGTTATTTCCTTCTAGCAGATCTGGTAGAGGAATTCAATCCAAAAATAAAGTTAGAGCTGCAGCTTATAGACCAGTAAGATATATGTCAGAGCTCTATAATAATTTTATAAAAAATTTAAAATAATATGATTCCACAATTTGATAATGTATTAATGACGAGTATGCTGTTTTGGTTAGATAATAAAGTTTTAACCAAGGGTCAAGCTTATACTAATTTTCAAAGCGTTTTTTATCCTGTGCAAAATATGTATTATGGATATTATACTTATGGCGCGCCATATAAACAAATGGTAATTGATTGCTCTATAAGTGGAGCAAATATTATCAGTGGAGTTTACGTTAATGGAGTTTTTACAATTCCTGGACAAAATAATTTAACTGGAATTGATTCTTCTAATGGTCAATTATATTTTAGTTCACCAATAACAGATCCAACAACAAGTTTAAGTGGAAACTATGCTGTTAAAGATTACAGTATGTACCTAACAAGCAAAACTGAAGAAAATCTATTATTTGAAACAGCTTATCAAATTAATCCAAAAACATATCAAAATCCAACTGGTTTACCTTTAAACGCTGAAACATATCCTGTTATATATTTAAAATATCAAGGTGGCAAAAATAAGCCTCTTGCTTTTGGTGGACTTGATCAAACAGTAGGAAATGTAAGAGCTATTATATTATCTGATAGTGTCTTTTCATTAGATGCTGTTACTAGCATAATGAGAGATACATCTAGACAATTAATACCATTAATATACCCTAACGAAATGCCTTTTAATTCTTTAAATTCAGTTAATTCGCCAGATCATTGTTTTAATTATATTGAGTCTACAGCTAGCAAAGCTAATACTGATGATTATCTATATATTAATGAAGTTAATGTAACCAAGACTGACACTAGAATACTTAATGCTACGAATAGCTTAAATAGGAATGTATATTCAGCTTTTGTTGATTTTGAGGTTATTAAAAATAGATATCCAAGACAATAAAAAAAAATAGAAAATAAATAAAAAAAATGGTGTAATAACTACAAATGGAGAAATACTAATATGCCTAGAAATAGAATAATTTATCAATCAGAAGCGGTTTATGCTGGTCCATCACCAGCAACTGGATTTCATTTTGGATCATTCACAGCTGGAATTGGTGGAAGTTCAAATGATAATACAGCTGGCCTAACCAATCTAGTAAACCAGCTACAAAGAGTTCAAACTGCTAATTACAGTTTTAACGTTGCTCGTACAGATGTTAATCAATTTGGTCAACTCGCTGCAATTGATCGTGTAATTTTGACTAGTCCAACAGTTTCATTGGATTTTAGCTACATCTTAGCAGGTCTTACAAATGAAGTTGATTTAGGATTTACAGTAGTTTCTGGTAACTCAGATTCTAATATTTCTGCTATTTCTGGATTCCTCAATGCTACTCAAGACGAAAGAAATTATTTTATCCGTACAGTATCAGAAGGTAATGATGCTGTGGGTTTTTCAGATATATCATCTGGAAATCACGGAGTTATCG
>Ga0181349_1000633_pt1 | contig 15038 bp, 12 predicted proteins | sample Su13VDMM110SD_FD_130106 | JGI IMG/M metagenome (GOLD analysis project Ga0181349, IMG submission 130106) | Freshwater viral communities from Lake Michigan, USA - Su13.VD.MM110.S.D | ecosystem: Environmental > Aquatic > Freshwater > Lake | place: USA: Michigan | collected 2013-07-16 | reverse complement strand
TTACTCATCTCAATAATGGAGTCCTGAAGTCCTTGTGGGTCATTGATTGATTTATCCATTAAAATAAATGGGTCAACCAAATCTCCACTTGCAACACCTAACCTTTGAAAAGCCGATGCCATTTTAATTGCGCCGTCGGGATTCATTACATCATCAGCAAACTTTGTTGTTTCATTCATGTCAAACCTCAACATTGAAGCTTGTGCCGCCATTTTACTCAAACCAATAACACCACCTTCGAAATTAAACCGGTTCATAAGTTCCATGCTACCTGCAACATCATTCATTATGGACTTTGCATTAAGGCCTATTGATTGAATATAATTTACGGATTCTTCTGTTGCTTCCGCAATATTGGACATTTCAACGCCCGCAATAGCAAAACTTTCTGTGATATCTTTAGCAGTAATACCCAAATACTCTGCGGTAGCAAATATTTCAGTGAGGGTTTCCTTTGTTGCAACCACGTTTCGCCTAGAAGCTTCCCCTATACCTGCGATTGTTTCACTAACATTCGATGCTTTACCCCCTAAACGCTCAAAATCAGCAATGCTATCAGAAACAGCTGTGGAAAACTCTAAGTACCTAGTTCGAGTTTCACCAAACGAACGATTGATATCACTAATACCATCTTGAACTCTACCAATATTGCCAAGGAGGTCTGCCGACTCCCCTAAGAGTTTTTCTAATAATTTCGTACCCCTTAAATCATCTTCAGCCATGTAAGCTCTTTAATTTATAAATAGAGTTTGCATTATTTTTTCTCGTTATCCTCTACCCACTTATCAAGCATGTATTTTCGGATAAACAATGGCATATTCATAAAATCTGAATATGAAATATGGAAAAGTTTGGCCAAATAGTAGTATTCGTCAATTTGGCTTTTTCTATAATCAGAAGAAAGGGCGAAAAAAGTCTACCCCGAAGCCAATGTTAACAAACAGCTTTTCTCCTGACGGGGCAATAATAACCCGCGTCATATCTAGACGGGGTTCGTTTTCATTCATGAATTTTTTTATGTATTTGGAATCGGCTAAAGGCATTGCTTCAATAAATTTTTGAATTTCACCTTTGTCCGTAACTGCTTCGATTTCCGTAATTTCTTTTTGTAATCTCCATGTTCTCACCGGAGCAATCCTTCCGAGAGGGTAGGTGTCCGTCATATTTGAAATTTCAGTGCTTTCCCCGAAGGTTAAAGGTTTCAACTTAATATGTTTTTTTGAAATAGGAAGTTCTAATGCAAAAGTTCCATCAGGTAATGGGTCAATACCTTTTTTAATATTTAATTCATCTAACCTTTCGGTTGCTTGGAATTTTTTATTTGTTTTGGGGTCCGTCAAATTAAGCTCGATTGAAGGTCCAAACGCGGTGTTTCTTAAAAAAATTAAAATAGCCTCAATATCACCCTCTAATAATTCTTCTGGACGTACACCGGGTTCATAAATCTTAGCTCTTAGTAAGTTAAGTGTCATATCTTTTCCCCCAGCTATGAGAATGTTTTCATCATTTGCTGTGAGGTATCCTATCTTAAGGCTTGCTTTTTTATTTTTATAAAACACCCCTTGCGAAGGAAGTGGTACCACGTCGTGCGGTAGCGAAAATTGCTGTTGTGAGTAATTTAAAGTTTCTTGGTCCATAATTAAAAAACCGTAGAGTTCGGCTCTACGGTTAAATATAATATTTTAAAAAATTAATTAAATAAAAATTAGTAAATCAATACACATCTGTCCATTCTCAATGTTGTTCCAATGGTTGCAAGACCATCTTGAGAGTAGCTAAGAGTGTTGAAGTTAACGTCAGTAAGGAACGTTCCGTAAAGAATCCACTTTTCAACTACTACTCCCGTTGGGTCAAGCATTTCCAAGTCAATATCTTTCTTATATCCGGCAGCATAACCCATACGACCTGTTACTGATTCAGCATGTAAACGAACCCATTCCATAAGTGCTTGAGCTGCAGATGGACCGATTGGGTCACGAAAGGTTACAGGAATTGTTTGCCAATTGAATCTACCCGCAACGAATGTTGAAGTATTCAAAAATTGTATTTCTGTTGGGTTGATGGTGATGTGAGGTCTAGCCGTAGATTCTACGAACCACTCATTGATACCCAAAGATGATGGAAACCTTAATATAAACCTGTTTTGTCTTTTAGGTTCGTAAGGAATCGGCATTTTCATTAATAAATCCGCCATTGTGTTTTCTTATTTTTACTTTTTATCGTTTATTATAAATATACCCTTGGTTGAAAACTTTTTGTCTTTACTTTTTTTTCGAAACTGATAAAATTCCCTTATAAGTATTAAGTATTAAGTATTAAGTATTAATTATTAAATATTAATTATTATAATTTAAATTCTTTATTTTACTTCTTTCTTAATTCCTCCTTTAGTTGAATATAATTTAATAGGTTCTTTAATACTATTAAAGTAGTTCTTTATACTATAGACGTTTTTTTCGTCATCGTCTGAAAAACCAATGGTTGGTTTTTTTGGAATAAATTTATTAGCTACTCCTTTTTTTATGAAAGCACTTTTTTGAAGAGCAGAAGCCATAGCTTTTACATAATTCACAAAATTAGCCATAGCAATAACTTTAGCTTCTTCCGGATTTGCCGCCTCATTCTCTACCCCAAAACTTACTGGGTTGTATTTATTTAATTCCAAATATGACCAAATAAGGTCAGAGTCGGACATTTTTTCTTCACCAGCAAAATCCCTATACTTTTTTAAGTTTTTTACCAATTCTTTTTTTGAAATACCTTCGAAATTACTATTAATGTAATTGAATACCGCCTGTTTTAAAACTTCAGGATTATGTCCCCTAGCAGTAATAATTGCAAAGATTGACCCATTATTAATTGCTTCTTTGAAGTCTCCCCACGCTGGACCAATCTTAGCTTTCATTGCATCAATTAAAAAGTCTTTGTCTCCTTTAATACCAAAAAATCTAAAAGGATTTGGAGCATAATCCCTAATAATTTTATTTTTATAGGTAAAATCTTCTTTTCCTATTTTATTTCTGTAAGTGGCAAAATCCTCTGTAGACATTAAGATTTCGTTCCCATCTGTGTCTAAGAGAATTATTTTGGTAGGCATGTGTACCAAGTTGTCATCCCAATCAAAAGCATAATACTTTAGTTCAGGAGTGCCCGTTTTAAAGGACAAAGTTTGTTTTGTTTTCATTTTAGAAAAGACAAAAAAAGGGTGGGAAAGTAATTTCTCCCACCCCAAAGATATTAAATATTTTCGAATGACGCACCAGTTGGTGTAATCAAGAACTCAATATCGATAAATTCAAGTGCCTTAGTTGGTTTTAAATAAATTTTACCTGTAAGGGTATTTCTATCTAAATCCTCAGGAGTTGAAGAAACCGTCACTCGGAAATCATACAATCCTCTATCTCTTCTAATAGCGTCCAAGATTGGGTTTACAGAATCCAAGAATTGTTGTCTTACAATTTCGTCGTTTTGTTCGAAAAGAAGTCTTACAGCTACAGCCGAAATTAAAGTTCTAGCTTGTAGTAGCAATCTTCTAACATTCAAACGGTTAAGTGCAGTATCTCTAACTTGAAGAGTTTTATTACCCCAAATTACTGTACCAACATCCGAGAATGTTGCAATAGGATTAATTCTTCCTTGGTAGAGAGTATCTCTATCTTCTTGTGTTAACTTCAATCTAGCTTTCACGGAGTTTACAAGACCTCTAGTATAACCAGCGGAAGCAAACCATGGGAAAGAAATGTTATCCGTTAATGCAAGGTTTCTACAAACTTGACCAGTTGCTGGGATATAAATTTGAGTGTTGTTTACTGTATCTCTTTCAAGAATCCAAGGGTAGTAGGTTGCCGTGTAAGAAGAGTCGATTCCGGTTTGGTCAAGATTATCAACAGCTTCTTGTGGGTAAATAACTTCAAACTGTGAAGTTCCATCAGGAATATACATGTTGTAATCTGGAGTAGTAACGATATAAACTGCATCAGCTCTTTCATTCTCTACCATTCCTATTGCCAACTCGCAAAGATTTGAGTTATTTACATAATCAATACCTGGTGTAGCAAATACGTTGATGTTTGTTGATTCTGGGTTGTTAAAAGTGAGTTGACCAAGTAAATAAGCATAGTAGTCAGTGTTAGCAAAATCCTGAGTGTTGTTTTCAACAACAATTCTCTTGAAAGTACCATCCCCTGAAGCTGTTGGATATCGCTGAGTAGGAGTGGACCCTTGTAAGAATCCAGTAGCACCTAAAGCAAATCTGTCTTCGTTAGTTCTAAATTCTCTGTAGATGTCCCATCCATCAAAACCACCTTGGAATACACAAGTGAATTTTCTTGAGTAAATGAAGTAGTATGGGTTTTCCTGTGAAGTTGGTTCAGCATCAAAACTTGCGACACCAACATCAAAAGCTGGAGTTCCGCTAGTTACCTGAGAATTAGAGATTGTAACAACAGTTGCCCCTGAATCCATGTGAAATCCTTTTGTTTGATAATTCCAAGGTTCAGAAGTTGTAGCCAAATCCCAACCAACAACTGGGTTCTTTTTACCCTTATATTGAAGCAAATCAGTATCGATTCCGAATTGAGAAGAAATGCCAAGATAAGTTCTTCTTACTATATCACCAGAAGAAGTGGTTATGTTAGCTCCACCAGCACTAGTACCAAAAGGTGGGTCGAAAATAGTTTCTCCTGGGAAGAAATATTTTGTTTTAATTATTGGGAAAGGTGAAGGATTTGTTGTACTTTCATAAACTCTTTCTTCTAATCCGTAGAAACCACAAGGTAAAGCATCGACAGGATATTCATCCGACATCTCAACCATTACGTATGCAGAATTCAAAGGGTATTCTCCGTCAGCAGAACCAATTTTTTTCCCGACAAAACTATTTTGAGAGGGGTCCATTGTACAGTTGGTGTATTTTTCATAAACAATTGGGTTAGCATCTGTATCGAAGAAATTTCGTACTAAAATATCAAAGGTTTGGTTATTAAACGAAATATTCGCAACGGAAATTTTAATATCTGTGTTAGCCGAATTACCATCACTGATAGTCATAAATCTAAACAGATTGTAAACCTTATTACCGCGAAGTTCCGAAACAAAGAATGGTGTTTTTGGTGTTTGATATTGGTCAAGGAACCATGCAATTGATGTTGTAGAAACTTTATCTCTTGCCTCAGGAAGAGCAATTAAGTCACACTTAATTCCACGGACATAACCCTTGTTGTAACCAAAGTTTAACATTCCAAGGTAAGACTCTTCAACATAAATTGGAACTTCTTGTCTTGGTTTAGAGAAGTTAGTAATTCCTAATACTTTTGTAATGTAGTTTGCATTTGTAGAATCAAATGAAGTATCAAAAGTAAATGTGTTTCCTAGGTAGGTTACACCACTTAATTGGAAAGTTGCAAAAGGACTTTGAGAAATACCAGAGTAAGCCCCAGTACAAATTAAATTTAAATCAGTTAAGCCTGTTACTTGATATTGTGGTCCATGCTCACTTGAGCTGTAAACAGAAATACCACGAGAACGCACAGTAGCTAGAATTAAATTATTCCATTCGGTATAAGCTGTACCCGAGTAGGTGTAAGAAACACCAGTAATTGTCCCGGTAAAAGAACCAGAAGCACCCGTCACAAAGTTTGTAACTTTATAATACCATGAATATCCAGAGTAGCCATTAGTGTTCCCTGTAACATCAAATGTTGCATAATACCAAGGGTCGTTAGTTCCCGCAGTTAAATCAGCAGAATCAAGACTTAAATTATCACAGCCAAAAATGTTTTCAACATTTGCAAAAGCATTATCTAAAATTGTATAACCTGTTGTTGGAATCGAGCCATATACATTAACTGTTGTAGCAGAAATAGTTGTATCCCCCGAAATATCAATCATAAATCCGAATAAGTCAGCATTGTAGGTAGATGTTGAACCATCATTTAATGTGTATTGTGTTGGAAGAGAGTTAGAAATAACCGCAGGTAACCCACTACCAAAATTAAGAGTAGAACCAGTGGTATTACCCGAAAATGTTACCGTGTAAGGAACTGAGGCGACACTTGTGTTAATACCAACAGTGGTGCCATTAACGTTAGCAATAGCTTGCAAACTCCATGAGGGTCCCGCATCATAGCCTGAAAGACCAAGAATACGTGTTACAAACAATTGATTAGATTGTTGCAAATAAGCTTTGGCTATGTAAGCTGCTTCGTACTTAGGTATTTGTGTGTTTATAAATTTGGTTGGTACTGTACCACCAAAAAAAGTTTGAAATTCATCAAAGTTAGTGATGAATATTGGTTCGAAGGCAGGCCCTTTTAGTGTCTCGCCTACTAAACCCAAAGTAGTTACGCCAACACTTTGAGCTACAAACGATAAATCAGTTTCTGATGTATAAACCCCTGGGGAGACAAAAACCTTTTGGTTTGCTTGAGATGTTACTTGAAAAAACATTTTTTAATTTTTCTTATTCGGTTTTATTTTTATGATAAATATTTGAAATAAACTCAAAAAACTTGACTTTTACATATGTATTATTAAGCAGTATGTTTTTTTTCTGCTTTTTTTCTGCCTTATGAAAAATGCCCCTAAGAAGATAAAGAACCTTAAAATCTCAGAATCGAGTCACTTGGTCTTAAAAACCTACTGTAACGACAATGGTTTAAAGATTTACAAATACCTTGAAAAATTAATTTTAGACAATTGTAAAAAACAAAAAGATATCTACGGAGAATAATTATACCAGCTTTGCTTGGAACTCTATGTTTGCTTCCCCTGAAGATTGTTTTATAATATCTACTCGTAAAAGGTCACCGGTATTGAGTTGAATAAAATCAACATTTTCGCCGTAAAAGTCGTTGTTAATATAAACTTCATAAGAAGTTACGTTTAATGTTCCTACTAATGTTAAATTAATTCTGTAATCAACTTTATCGTCGATGATTGTAGTGTTCCCAGAGGTATAAAATAAATCATAAACAAATTCATCAGGATTAGATGGAATTATTTCTGCTCGGGGTCCTTTAGGGACTTGACTATCTACCTCAAAAAGTTGAACAACACGAGATATTGCAGGTTTTACCTCAAACTCCTCTTCGTCTATAAGATATCCTAACATTGTAAAGTCGTAGCTTTGAATGTAATAGTTTCTTTTTTCAACATCAATTACCGACTCGTCAGAGATATTATTCATAACAATTGGCACATACTGACCCTTAATGAAAGTGTATGCTTGACGGGAAGAAAAAGTCTGAAGAACATTTTTGTTAAAGGTATTCAATTCGCGCATTCTATTGCAAAGAATTTTTACGCTGTAATTGATATCAACTGGAACAGGTTGTGGTATTGTGTAAATATCATAACCCTTTTGGTTGCCATTCCACGTTGGAACCTTAGCATAATAGAACTGCTTTCTAACGGGTATTGTATATTGAAGTGAGGGGTTTGTTCCGTATTTTACCTCTGGTTGTCTAACAACAGTAATAAAGGGAAGTTGAACGTTAAAATCTTGGTCAACAAAGTTCCAAGTTTCTGTAAACTGAGACCATCGCTGATTTGTAATGATTTTATCAACAACACTAATATCCTTACCACTAACTGTTGTTTTCAAGGAGTTTTGAACAAATTCCAACATCCCCCCATCTAAATCAGCATGCAAAACGCTCTGAGGGAGATATGTTCCATCTTCATTTATAAACTGAAGAAGTTGCTCTCTTCTGGCGGAAAGAATTTTAGGTGGTACCAAATCAATATTTGGTTTCACCTGTTTTTTGAATATGGGTACTTTAGGAAGTGCCATCATGTTCCGAAGAATTCATTTTGAGAGGTGGGTACAGCAATAACGGTTCGATAGAACGGCTTGTATCCACCATAGGTATGTTTATTATCTGACACCACACGGCCATCATCAGCGACTGTATAGTATCTAACTTTATCCTCCGTTTCGTAATATCCGAGATAATCACCATAAGATATTTCAACCTTCAATTCCTCAAGGTAAGACTGATAGATGGAAAATCTCAAATTACCAGGTTCGTTTTGTTCGATTCTGGAAGTACCAAGACGTTGTGCTGTTGGCCCTAAAATTTGTACATAACCTTTGAGTTCAACTGGTGCCAAGAACTGGATACCCTGTTCAGGGGATTCTCCGTAGACATCATCGACTCGGGTGCGGTATCGGTCAATTCTGTAGAGAATTACGGTGAAGTTCATATCCCCCTCGAGCCATTCCTGACCCATGGAGATATCCAAGGAATAATCTTCTCCTCCAAAAAATTTACCTAATCTGGTAATTGGTACTAATTTCTCTGCCATAACAAATATATTGATAAATACCTCTTGTGTTAATATAATTGAGATAAAATATGTTTGATAAAATCCCACCCAAAGTTTTTGTGCAAGCAAGTACGATTCATGGACTTGGTGTTTTTGCGGCACAGGATATCCCAGATGGGCAAATAATAGAAAAATGTCCGCTGCTAAGGTTAGATATTGATGAAAAAGATGTGCTGCTGGCTAATTATAGATTTTGGTGGATGGAGGCAGAAAAAAGATTGTATTATGTTATGGCTTTAGGATATGGGTCACTCTATAATTATTCAAATAATTTTAATGCGTATTTTCACTGCAACAAAGAAACTTTTACAACAACAAAAGATATCAAAAAAGGAGAAGAAATATTTGTTGATTACGGGGGAGAAGAATACGGGAGCTCCATAAATTACATCCAAGTAAAATGATGAGTCCGGAGTTACCAATTGAATCTAAAGCATTGTTGTTGTTGGAAAATTACGGGGGGGCTAACAATTATATTTTGGGGTTAAAAAAGAAATTTGAAAAAAGTACAAAGTTTTTTCCAACAAGAAGTCAAGCTGAATATATTTTATTAAACCACGAAAAGGTTCCGATGGTTGCAAAAAAATGGGTTTTTATGGACACTTATTTTGCAAACAAAATTGCTGATGAAAGATTTCTTATGAACATCCCCGAAAAAATGTGGATTGAAAAACTTTTGACAGAAAAGGATAAAGCCTATCATGTTTGGGGAAAATTCTTTGAAAATGATGAACTTTCTGATTTGTGGATTCCAAAAGCAGCAATTATTAAAGATAACAAAGTTGAAATTGCCGAGATTGATTATTCAAAGTATGCTCACCGCCCCCCCCTTGACCACCAAAGAACCGCAATAGAGGAATTGTTAAAAAATAAAAAGTTTATATTGGCTGATGATATGGGTCTGGGAAAAACCACATCGACAATTATTGCATCATTAGAAACCGGAGCTAAGAAAATTTTGATTATCTGTCCAGCGTCACTAAAAATCAACTGGCAAAGAGAATATCAGCTCTATAGCGATAAAACTAGTTATGTTTGCGAAGGAAAAAATTATTCGGAAGATGCCGAGATTGTGATAATTAACTATGACATTATCAAAAATTTTCACGATTCCAAGGCCCATAAGAATTCATTGATGCTTAAATCAAAATTTGATTTGGTAATTATAGATGAGGCACACTATATCCAAAACGTCCAAGCACAACGAACAAAGCTTATTAACGACTTGGCAACAAATGTGAATAGATTATGGCTTTTAACCGGAACCCCTATGACCTCACGACCTATTAACTACTTCAACCTTTTGTCGTTGGTTGATTCTCCCGTTGCAAAAAACTGGATGGCTTATGTTGTAAGATATTGTGCGGGCTACCAGTTTAGAGTTGGGCCAAGAAAAGTGTGGAATGTAATGGGGGCGTCCAACTTGGAAGAACTTCGTGACAGAACCGCAGCAACTATTCTTCGTAGACTGAAAGAAGATGTGTTGGATTTACCAGAGAAAATTATCACCCCAGTATACCTGCGGCTTCGTTCAAAGAACTATGAGGAGCTTATGGGGGAATACTACAATTGGTATGAAAAAAACCCCGAGGAAAGCAAAAACCTTTCAATTCAGTTTACCAAGTTAGTTCAGGTACGTCAATTAATTGCTGACGAAAAAACCCAGCACACAATTGAACTTGCCGAGAACATTATTGAACAGGGTAAAAAAGTAATTATATTTTGTAACTTCACCCACTCCCTGGATATTATCTATAGACACTTTGGAAAGGCTGCGGTTCGTTTGGATGGTTCGACAAGTAAAACACAAAGACAGGAAGCTATCGATAAATTTCAAGAAGATGAAAAAATTAAGGTTTTTGTTGGGAACATTAAATCCGCTGGCACGGGTATAACTTTAACTTCTGGTGAAGCCGTCATTATGAATGACTTATCCTTTTTACCTTCAGATATGGCTCAAGCCGAGGATAGGGCATACCGATACGGACAAAAAAACAACGTGCTTGTATATTACCCTTTATTTGAAAATACTTTAGAGGGGATAATCTACGACATCGTAAATAATAAAAAAAGAATTATAGCAACCGTTATGGGCGATGGCACCCAAGATGAAACAAATATTGTAGAAGAAATCCTCAACAGTATTAATCGGAAAAAATAATCCGTCGGTTTCTATTATTTATAGAAAAACAATAAGACAATGGAACACATACAAGAGCAAGTTAACAAAATCGAAAAGCAAATTGTCCACGAACAAAAAAAAGAACAAGTAAGGGAACTACTCCAAGAAGGAAAAAAAATAGGAATAGAAAAACTCCCTTATAGTTATTCAGCCGTAAAAAGATTCATAGACTCAGAGACTATGAATGTTCACTACAACAAACATTACAAAGGTTATGTGGATAAGCTCAACGCGATGCTTAAAAAAAGAAAAGGCGACCACGACTTAGAAAAAATAATCACAAACATTTCACGCTACCCAAAAGGAGTTAGAGATAACGCCGGTGGAGCATTCAACCACGCATTGTTCTGGAACATGCTGTCGCCCACCCAACAAAGACCAAGCAAGGACCTAGTTGTACAAATCAAAAAAGACTTTGGCTCATACGAGAAATTCAAGAAAAATTTTGAAGACATCGCAATGCAAAGGTTCGGGTCCGGATGGATATGGCTTGTTTTAACAAACAAAGGGACCTTGAAGATTATGTCCACACCCAACCAAGACAACCCACTAATGAACATCATAGAGGGGGGAGGCTATCCAATTCTTGGACTAGACCTTTGGGAGCATGCTTACTATCTAAGATACAAAAACAAAAGAAACGAATATATTAACAATTTCTGGACAGTCGTAAATTGGGATTTTGTACAAAAAATGTATGAATTGAAAACCGAAACAAAACTTTTGGAGTCAAAACAAATGGGACTTCTTCTTAAAGAAACTAAAGTAGAACACTGTAGCAGGGCAGACATTGAATTTTTTAGAAACCTTTTTAACGTAAATGTTCAGGCCAGGAATACATATAAAAACACTATTAATGACACTTTAAAAAAAGTATTTTCAGACAAATATCACGATAAAAAAGAAAATGGTGAAATTCCTGGAATATATTACTTGGAGAAACCAGGTAGAAGTGTTATTAACTTTTTGAATACTAACTATTCTGCTTTTTGTATTATTATGAAAGATGTTAACCAAAGACTGGCAGACATAGAAGGAGAAGAGCTAATTAGTTTTACCGACAAAACACCTGGGGAACAACAAATAGAAATGAAGAGATTTGCGAACTGGATTGAAAAATTAGGAAAAGGAATCTTTGATACCAATGGAGAAACATTTCAGGGAGTTATTAAAGTTCTCACTGAAAAAGATAAAGTTGGTTCACGAAGGGAAAAATCTGCTTTGAAAACCTTAAAGGAAAGTTTACCAGATGTTAAGGTCATTGGAGTTTCAGGCGCGGGTAAATCGATTGATGCTGAGAAAAAAATAGATGCTTACATTGTAATTGAAGGAAACAAAAAAACTGCCCAAATCAAAGGTTTTGCTGAAATTCTGGAACAAAACGGAAAGCTAATAGTCACAAAAACCGGTGAGGTCGCAAAATATAACGTTGACCTTATGGTGTTTGTGAAAGGTAATAAAGTTGCTGTTTTTGAAAACAACGGAGAAATTGTGATGGGTAATTATGTTTTTAATAAAAAATCCCTCCTTTACGATTTGAGATAAACGAGGTATTTATAGGTATGGCAGTAATACCTGAACCTGAAAGAAGTAAAATTTATACTAGGCTTCGTCACCTGCTAGGTGCACCACTTAGAGCCGTAGAATTAGAGGACGAAATGCTCGATTCGCTGATGGAGTTATCCGTGGGGGATTACGAGCAGTATACTCTTGATTGGCTTATCGAATCAAATTGGGTTAATTTAGTTAACCTAAACATGAGTGAAAAATCTGTTGCTAGAGCACTTGTTACACGGACATTTAGTCTAGAAGACCAATTTACCTATGCATATTCAAAAATTGTTGGGCTACAAACAACTGGTCCATATGTGATAAAAAAAGATTATTTCGTTCTAAGCGCCAATACACAATCTTATGAAATTCCTGCTGGCAGGGAAATTAATGAACTGTTGTGGTTTTCTAATAGACCCATTCAACAACAGGCTCTATTTACAGGTGGAATAGGATTTGGAGGGCTTGGATTAGGAGGTGACCAAACAGGTTTTGCTCAAATGGGTAATGCTGGGTCTTATTTTATGCTAAGCGGTTTTGATTATTTACTGCGGGCCCAAGAAGCAAATATCTTAAACAGAATATTGGGGGGAGCACTCACTTATAAGATAACAGGATTACCAGATGGTAAAAGACTTGTCACACTGTATAATGCCCCTGGGTCATCGTTTTCATTTAACAATTTTTCCGCTTACACAGGAAAATTAGTTTGGTATTGGTATTATGATGTAGATGGTGATAGTAGAGCTAAATGTCTTAAAGACAATCCAGATATTATCAAACTACCTTCCGATGTACCAATTGAGGAGCTAAGTTGGGAAGATTTAAATGTTCCAGCGCAACAGTGGGTTAGAAAATGGTTTACGGCTTATGCAAAGGAAACGTTAGGCCGAGTAAGGGGTAAATTTTCTGGTAATTTAAAAACGCCAGATTCTGAACTTCAAATGGATTATTTATCCCTTCAGACAGAAGCAAAGGATGAAAAAACAAAACTCGAAGAAGAACTTAAACTTCGTCTTGAAAGACTTCGCCCAGAAAAACAAATGGAAAAAGAAGCATTGCTTGCAGAAAACTTGAACAAACAAATGAAGTATCGAGCTATGCCTAGACAAATTTATGTGATATAAGAATGGCGGTCATTAAAAATATCCCTTCACAAAGAATCATTAATGGTAAAATAGTGCATACTTCAGAAACTAGTTTGGTATCTGAGGCTTTTTATGAAACCCATGGTGAATCTTGTATTGTAATAAGGGGAGTTCCTCAAGCAAAAGTGAGACTCGATAGCATCTCCACTGACCACACCGTAATAAAGGCAATGACCAAAGTCCTTATCATTCCCGATGTCGGTAAAATAGATGAAGAATACGACGAGATTTCAATCGACAAGGGGGCATGCGTAGAATTTAGATTCTGCACAGGAGTCTGGTATATTATTTCCTCCGACGGGCTTAAGATGTCTTAAGGGAAATATTCTTTAAATCCTTAACGTTAATAGTTTTTAAATTTGTGGTTCCTTGAGCCATCTCTTCAAAAGAACCTTGGTTTGCCAGGAATTCAAAAACGTAAAAAAGATAATTAGGTATAACCAAATCGGGTCGAGTTACGCTAACACCAATATGTTCGGGGGAGTATTCACGAGTGGGACGACCAACTTGGTTGGCGTTACCGCGACGAATAATCCAAAAGTCAGCTCCTGGGTTTCCAAGAGTCAGTTCAGCAATGTGTTTCAGTTTCATAGTTGTAAATATATGACTCCCAACCCTCTTCCGCCAAATCATAAATATAATTTTCTGAAACACCACGTTTTTCCCAATATCTGATTTCCCCATCAGACAAATTTATAACCTCTTCTAATTCATCTTGGTCTCCAGGACCCATAGGATATCCGTTAATTAGCTCACACTGGATGCTTGTAAAAATTCCCATATCCTCGGGATTATTTACAAGCATATTATTTCTAACATCATCCTTAAAACAAACAAGAAGAGGCTCGATGCGTTTGTTAAAAGTAGCAATAGCTCGGGCAATATTATAATCACCCGTCATATCTGGGTTGTTTTCTAGTTCGTCGGTATCTAAAATGTAACAATTTAATTTTACATAGGACAATACATCCTGAAGATTTTCTCCAGTTTTATCAAAATGTTTTTTCTTTTGCAGCTCTGAATACTTTTTAGCGGGTACTTTTTGGACATCACCAAAAGAAGCTTTTTCTCCGTTGTTCACATAAAGAATAACATCTCCCAAATTCACATTCATTTTATGCTGAATTGCAAGTTCCATGTGAGCCTGACGAGACATCAGAGAGCCCGCTTTTGTGGTCTGTGTGCAACGAACCTTATAATCCTCGAGGGTCTGCTTAACTCTTGCTTTTTGAGCTATCTGAGCCAAAGGAATTTGCCGATTGTAAATCGTTTCAACATATTGATAATAGTAATTAACAAAGTCTTTTCCTTTTCCCTCTAAGAGCATTTGTATTCCCTTGTCCAAAAATTTCTCAATATAACCAGGAAGTTTTTTAGATTTTATGGAATTACCAGTTAATTTAATCTTTCCCTTGTAATCCATTACAGCATAGTTTTTACGCGCTAGATTAATACACGATGGCCATACCCCGTCCGTATCAAGAGCCATTTCACCCCTCATAAAAATATCGTTATATTCGGCAACATCAGCCTCAGCACCTTCGTAAACCTTACCCTCTTTTACCTTCCAGTTAAGTCCACGACCAACATATTTTCTATCCTTTGCACCATCGGGCAATGAAAAGTTTACACCGTCAGTATCCATAACAAGGGGAATATATCCCCGAGACATGAAGAATTTAATCATTTGACGCAGATACTGACGTCCCGTACAGGTAATTTGTTCACCCATATACATGTCCCCCCAAGGGAAAACTTGAGGAGCTGACAGAGCGCCAAACATGGAGTTAATAAAGATTTTAATTGGTAACTGCTTATTTCCATAAGAT
>Ga0181349_1000631_pt1 | contig 15046 bp, 17 predicted proteins | sample Su13VDMM110SD_FD_130106 | JGI IMG/M metagenome (GOLD analysis project Ga0181349, IMG submission 130106) | Freshwater viral communities from Lake Michigan, USA - Su13.VD.MM110.S.D | ecosystem: Environmental > Aquatic > Freshwater > Lake | place: USA: Michigan | collected 2013-07-16 | reverse complement strand
CTTATTAAGAGCTTTTTCATATTGCTCTATAAGTGAAATGAATAAGATTTTTTTCTTAAATGCTTTGTTTCGTCTTTGTTTTTTAATTAAGACTGGAGAATTAAGTAATTGTTCAAAGGCTTCTTGTAAGCTATTTTGTAGATTTTGATCCATCTTTTTCCAATTCTTTATATAAAATATCAATTTGAGAACATTTACGATAGTCTTCTACTTTAATAAAATACTCTAGAGATGATTTTAAAGCTGAGAGATAATTTTCTTTAGTTATTACTATATTAGCCTCTAGCTGTGGTATAGCACATACTGTAAATTCTTTTTTATTATCCTTAACGGCCTGTTTCATTCCGTCTACAACATTTTCAAATATAGAATGTTGTATTTTAGGAGCAAAAAGGGTATCTAAAATACCCCTTGTACTATACTCCTTTAATAATATATTAGGCAGGTGTCTCTTCATTATCAGAACTTGTTGGTTGTGCTTCGGCTTTACCTTCTCCTTCTAAACTACCACCTAATACTTTGTCTTTAATAAAAGTAAATACTGAATCTAGTGGGATTTGGAAGTTAGCAGCCATTTTATCAGGTGCATCTGTGTCTCTATCAAATTCTAAACCATAATCAACAAATTTTTTAGATACTGCTGTTGATATTGAACTTTGTAGTGTATCAACTTCTTCAGGTGTTAAGTTAGTTAATACTTCTCCATTTTCGTTTACAGGAAAGAATTTAACTTTAATACCTTTTTTGGTTGGGTTTTTATTTACATCTACTACTACTTTAAAGTTTTCACCACCAATAGTAGCGTTATAGTTTAATTCACCTTCTTCTTTAAGAAGTTCTTCATTTAAGAAGAAATCACGTAATTTGAATTCCATATTGTTAATTTTGGTATAAATATTAAAAAATCTCAAACTCAATGTCAGTATTACCAAATCCCCAACTTTCTGTATTAAGTGTTTTTTCTTGATGAACTATAGCTCTATAGGGATCATTAACTAATTTATTAATACCATCTAAAAAACCACCCCCACCTTTACCATGTTCAATATGGAATAAAGCAGGGCTATAAATAGCTTTTAATCCAAATCCATGCATTACAGCTTTTTTCTGAACATTAGTGTCAGCATATAAAGAGTATATTAAATCTTCTTCCATTCCTCTTATTTCTTCCCAAACATGTTTAGGTGCTATTTGATAATCACCACAACAATTAATTATACTATAATTATCACCACTAACTGTAGCTTCATCAAAATGTCTTTCTTCAGAATTAGATATTAAATATTCTCTTAATTGTTCCCATTCATCAAATTTAATTTCATCATTATGAAATTCTTTTATTTGTTCCCAATCAGTATGTCTTCTACTAATAGTATAAAAAGTATCTTTACTTATATTACCTATAATGTTTTCTAATTCATTACGTTTGGGATGAATTATATCAATATTTGTAGACACTAAATAATCTCCAGTAGCTCGTCTTAATCCAATATTACGAGCTAATACTTCACAACACTTTTGTGCATTAGGATCATGATTAGTTAATAATGAAGAAATTTCAGGGGTAATAACAAAATGTTTGAAATTACCTTTAAATTTTATATTATCTTTGATATCATATAGTAAACTATGAGTTGGTGAATTCCAATCAACATATATTACTTCATCGTAAGTATCTATTGCTGAGTTGAAACAATAAGTTGCTCTTTCATTTAATTGTCCTCCATAATTATCATTTCTAGAGACTATAACTGCTGATATTTTCATTATTTATTATTTTAAAATTGTTTTCTATAAGTGTTCCAAAATTCCTTTGCTCTTTCAGGTAGAAAAGAAGTATAATTTTCTAAATCATTTAATAATTTATATGTGTTTCTATATCCTATAACTTCATTTTCTAAATTAGTAACTAAATCTTGAATATTTCTATCTTGATAAACAGTTGCTTGATTATAAATTACTGAATTAGGGAAATAATATTGTAATATATAACTACCCCAAATATCATCCATTCTTCCAGTATGTGGTAATACAGAATAGAATGGTATTACTTCTCTTGCTAAGAATGTATTTTGTGAATTAAATGGAGCTAATTGATTTGAACAAAATGGGTCAAATTTTTCAAACTTAACTATGGGTTTTTTACTCAAACGACAAATAGCATCAATATCAGGATCACCATCCCAAAAATCAGCTTGTACTAATACTTTACGTTTGGTTTTACCTCTATATTCAATATTATTTTTGACTTGTAAATCCTCAATTGGATAACCCCTATGCCATAAATCATTATGTGAAGTTGGGGATATTGGGTCAAAATATAATGATGAAATATTTTCAAATAAATCAATTTCTACTTCTTGACCTATTAAAACATTATCTCCCCAATTATCATAAGGAATGTTATCATCATCTACTGTTGCTATAATATCAGCACTAGCTTTATAAGCAAATACAAACCCAATATTTCTTCTTTGAATTGATTTCCAACCAATCACATCTGATAGTTCTTTATAATGGAGTTCTTGAGATTCAGGTGATAAATAAATTACATTATTAAATTCTTTTTCTAATTTTCTATATTCTTCATGAGGGGTTTTGGTATCACCTATAATAAGGAATATCCAATCTTTATCATCTGCAATCTTGCAAAATTTAAGGGTTGCAATTGTTGGGCTATTAATAGTAGTCGTAACTATAAATTTTTTCATAAAATATTTTTGGTTTTTAATTGTTGTATGCCTCTTTGTAAATATTCCTGCATTTTTAATTCAAATTGTTCACGTTGATTAGGAATAGCATTTAATGTTAGTAGATCTTTATAGTATTTAGAAAACCCTCCATTTTTAAGGGGTCCAACTGAGTATTCAAATATTGTTTGTCCTCTTAAAATATATTGTTGGAAGTCTACTCCTTGAGACTTTACATGTTCTGTTATCATTAATGAATACCAATCGTGAGGTCCATATCCAGTCCAATCATCTTGTATAGGACATAATTCTTCTAACATTTCTTTATTATATAAATCAAACCATCCTGCCCATTTGCTTGCAGGAGATGGGTCTAAAAATATTTCTTTTTGTGTGTTTTTTAAATTATTTCTAATATCAAATATATCTACTTTATCCCAATTATTATAGGGAATATCTATATAATCTTTATCAGTTATAACATCCCATGTATTATCCCAAAGTTTATATATTTCAGGAGTAATAACAAAATATTTAGTTTTAACTTGTTTAGCACTTTCTATTAATAAAGTTAACAAATGTTCGCTAAAATACATGTCAGCACATATATTAATATAATAATTAAATTCAGGAGATATACAATCACGTTGTAAATCTAAATGACCATATAATTTATTACCATCATATATTTTAGAATTATGTGTGTAATCCTTTAATAAAATAGATAAAGTATTATATTTTTCAATAAAATATTCTTTGGGTAATTTACTTTCATCCCAATTTATTAAATACGAAGATAAATTTAAAGCACTATCTATAGTTATATTTACATCTTCTGGGAGATAATATTTAGATTTTTTTAATTGAGTAAAAGTTAATAGAGCATAATCTATTTCCCAAGGCATTATATGATATATTATTTTTATATTCATTTTAATTTATTATAAACATTTTTAATTCCTTGTTCTAATCCTAAACATTCAATAGGCAATCCATTATTAAATCCTATATAACAGTCTCCCATTTTTTCTTCCATAAAATGAATAGATACTTGATAATCTGAGAGTTGATTTATTATGTTAGCAATATGTTCTAATGATATTGTTTTATTATACACACAATCTAAATCTCTATTGCCTGGTTTATGTAATATATAAAATTCTATTAATGAAACTAAATCTTCCATATAAAAAAAATCCATTAATTTGTTTTGAAAAATTTGAATTGGTTCTTTATTAATATATCTTTTAATATTAGCTTTAATAAATCTTGTATCTAATTCATTTTCGTTAAATACACCAAAAATTCTTAAAGTATACCAATTATCTTTCTTTTGAATACATTCATTTATTATTTTTTTACTCTGCCCATATGGAGTTTCAGACATATAAATTTCAGCTCCTGAACCTAAGTTAATTAGTTTTTTAAATTTGTCTTGATGAGAAATTAAATTAGAAAATATTTCTAAATTAGTTGATATAACATTTTTTTCGTCTTCTTGTAATCTACTTCCTCCTTTAATAGCGGTATGTATTACAACATCAAAATATTTATCTTGAAAAAAAGAATCAACTGATTTTTTATTATTTAAGTCTAGTTCGTCTCTGCCAGGAGCTATTATATTATATTTAGTATGCAATTTATTATATATGCTTTTTGCGATATAACCTTTACCCCCTGTTATTAATAATTTCATCGTTTTAAATTCATGTATATTGGAGTTCTTTTTTGTAAAGTATACTTAAAGAAGTCTGTTAACTCTTCATCTGTCTCTGGGTGATATGTTTTAATGTTATCAAATACTCCCATTATTCGTTTATCATCATGTGACCAATGTGAGAATCCTAAGTAACCATATTCTTTGTCTCTACCTCCTCCAATAATATTTACAGGAATTTTTTCATGATCAACATAATTTCTGATCATTTCAAAAGGTCTGTAGATTGCAAAAGGAGTTATAGAGTATACAAAAGGTATCTTTCCTTCCATAGCCAATCCAATAGCCATCCCCATCATAACCATTTCCGAAGAACCTACGTTATGAAAACGGTCAGGATAAGTATCTCTAATAGTATCCCATAGCCCATAACCAAGATCACCTGTTATTAAATGTATGTCCTGGTTCTGCTCCATTGCTTGATGCAGTAAACTTGCAAACGTTCTTCTCATATTATGATTCTAAAACTTGATTATAATTATCTTCATTCATTACATGGTAATGTGCATTTAACCCTTTTAAGAAAGGATACTGTTCCACTGTAGTATATCTTAAGTTGATTGTAGGTAAAAATGCTTTTAGTCTAATTGAAATATAATCTTGATCAACTTCTTTATATGCACATAATCCGTTTATATTAACAAACACTTCTATATTATCAATTTTCTCTTCTACAATAGTTTTTAAAGCCTCCCAAATACTGCCCTCTGCTGCTTCACCATCACTTATTAGTACCCAAACTTTTCTATTTGGATTAGCTACTGCTCTTCCTAAAGCAATTGTTAATCCTAGACCCAAACTCCCTGTTGAGCAATATATCTTATTCTCTTCATCTCTATGTGGATGTCCTCCATGTTTAATAAACAATCCCTCAGCATCTATTCCATGATACTTCTCCAAGCATACGTACATTGCTAAAGATGCATGTCCTGAGGATAGTATAAAGATATCATCTTTACTCATCTTAGAAAATATTTCATCAACTATACCTACACTTGATAGATAACTACCTAAATGGCCTAGCTTATGTTTATATGCTATTTCAGCTATTCTCTTTTTTAACTCTACCATATGAATTCCTCTTTATAGTACTCTACAATATATTTCAATTCAGTATCAAAATCAATTCGAGGTTTCCATCCTAATGTTCTTAGCTTATTATCATTCAAAGCATACCTAACATCCTGTCCTTGTCTATCGTAGGAAAAATCAACATAGTCCTCTAAGATATAATCTCGATCCTTGTTATATAATATAAGAACTTTTTTGATAGTATCCAAATTACTTTGCTCAAATCCACCACAGATATTAAAAATTTCATTTTGTACTCCTGATTCAATTATTGTAATAATGGCATTAGCTGTATCTTGGGCATGAAGCCAAGTCCTGATAGGAGTACCTCCATTATGTAATGGAATTTTCTTACCTAGCTTCAAATACTTTAATGCTTTGGGAATTAATTTCTCAACATACTGACCTGCTCCATAATTATTTGTTGGTCGAACTATTACGTATGGAAGGTTGTAGGTTCTACCCCATGCGGTTACAAGCATATCAGCAGCGGCTTTTGTAGCTGAGTATGGGTTAGAAGGTTTAAGTAAATCTGTTTCAATATGCTCTCCTTTTGCTATGTCTCCATAAACCTCATCTGTACTAAAGTGGAGGAGTATGGGTTTTGTAGAATGCTCTCCTCTGTGATTCTTAATTAGCTCTAGCAAGTTATGCACCCCACTTACATTTGAGGATATAAAGTCATCTGAGTTGGCAATTGAATTGCCTACATGAGTTTCAGCTGCTGTGTTGATTATATAATCACAATCGTACAGAAACTTTAATTTATTTATATCACAGTTAACAAATGAAAAATTATTATATCCATTAAATTCGGCTAATAAGCTTCCATTAGCTGCATAAGTTATCTTATCAACTCCTTTTACATACCATCCCTTATTTAGGCAGGCTCTTGTTACATAAGATCCTATAAATCCTAAACAACCTGTTACATATACTACTTTTGTCATTTTATTTGTTAAAGAATTTATCTACGATTGTTCCAATATACTCTATTTGCTCTAATGTAATGATTGGAGAACATCCTAAGAAGAAAGTATCTGTTGTTACTTTTCTTGATACTGGATATTTTTCAATTACTTCTTTTGAATCGATTAAGTGAGAATATCCTGGCTGAAGCATTATGTTACCTGCAAAGTAAGGTCTTGTTTGGATCTTATGTTTCTCTAAGAATTGACAGAATTCAGCTCTTGTAAAGTTCATTTCATCTCTAACTGTTAATGCAACTGCAAACCAATCTGGATCTGATTTATCTGTAGCCTTTGGTAAGATGAATTTATCTTCATACTTCTTAAAGATATTAACAATTGCTGTATGGTTTCTTCTTCTTAGTACTCCAATCTCTTCTAATTTAGTTAATTGAACATTACCCATTGCTGCTTGTAACTCAGTTGGCTTTAAGTTGTATCCAATTTCTTCGTAAGTATATTTGTGATCAAATATTTCATTAGGTAAACTTGGCAACCAATTGCTGAATCTTATTCCGCATGAACCACATTCTAAAGCATTTGCTTTACCTTGACAGAAACATCCTCTTCCCCAATCTCTAAAGCTTCTTAATATTTTCTCTGTATGAGCATCTTGACATGCTACAAATCCTCCTTCACCCATTGTGATGTGATGTGCTGGATAGAATGAGCATGAGGACATTTTACCAAATGATCCTAACATCTTACCATCGTAAGTTGTTCCTAATGCATCACAACAGTCTTCTAATAAGATTAAATCGTATTTGTTTACAATTTCCATTAATCGATCCATGTTAGGTGGGTTACCTAATACGTGAGCAAATGTAATTATTTTGGCATCAGAGTGCTCAATACATGCTTGCTCTACTTGATCTAAATCTAGATTAAGAGATTCTAATTCAATATCAACAAAGATTGGTGTAAAGCCTACTTGAATAGCAGGACTAAGTGTTGCCGGAAATCCTGCTATTGGAGTGATTACTTTTGTACCTTTTGGTAGGTTCATCCCTCTTTTAGATGTTAAAGCTAACATCATTAATAAGTTGGCACTTGAACCACTATTAACAATAACTCCAGTCTTCTGTCCTAATTTTTTAGGGAAACGTCTTTCGAACATTGCTCCTTCTTTACCTAAAACCAACCAACCTTCAAGCATAGTTCTAACAACTGCTTGTGCTTCTTGACCATCAAAGTAAGGTCCGGCATATTGAACTAAGTCCTCTCCGGCAACCCATTTCTTTTCACTGTCTTTTTTTGTAATATACTCTTGTACTAAATTTAAAATATTATCCATGTAATTGTTTTTTTATTTAATATATGAAAAAAATTCTGAGCATCCACATTCTTCTGAGAAGAAGTTTGTAGTTTCTTGATTGAACCAATTATACTTAAAATCATTTATAATTTCATTAAAGTTTTCCATAGAACGACCTGTTAAACCTTCTACAAAATGAAAACATTTTATCTGTTTATGATCATGAGTATATAATTTTTTGTCTTTAACATACCAATGTTTTATAGGACTGGGTTGACCATCTAAAGAACCATGTTTAGCTAAAACTCCTTTTTTAATCATATCAGTTCCAAACACTCCCTTAGAACGAGCGTTATAAACTACATTACTATCAGGATATGGAAAATCTACTATTTTAACACTATATGATTTATCAACCCAAGCTAATTCATTTAATGCTCCTTGTTCTGCAAACATAGTGAAATGTTCTATAGACAAATCAATTACTTTTTTTAAAGCTTCAGATTTATTAAAACAAACAACATCAGCATTAATATTACCATGATCATAAACACCAGGACGAATTTCTATTATAGGAGTAGTCCAATATTCTGTTCTTTCTTGACAGGGATAATTTAAAGTAGCTAATACATCTTCAGTTTGATCTATAAAATCATCTAATTTAGAACAAGTAATAGTATCACATCCTAAAATAATTAATTTATCATATTTCTCTTGAATCATTATATCATAAGCTAACATATACCTAACTATCCCTATATGATCAACTAAATCATAACTTTTAAAGTATTTTTCATAATACTCCATAAAATTAGTATCATTTATATAATGTAAATCTATTTCGGGATGAAATTTTTTAAAACTATTTACAGCGCATTTAGCTAAATTATCATATTTTGTAGCATCCCCTACTACTAAAGAACCTCCTTCTAATGTAAATTGGGAAATAAAGCAACCTATTTTCATATATTATTTATTTTTATTATCTCATTTAAAATTTCTACTAACCTAGAATTAAAATTAGCATAATATTTAGCTAATTCAAAATTATATTCTATAGCTTCTTTCCTATCATAATAATCATCTAATGTTAATTTATTTGTTTTTTGAATAATTTCATCTTCATTAGAACAATAAATAATTCCATCCATATTATATCTTAATTCTTCTAAATTTGGGCAACCCCAATAGATTGGGATGGTTTTTGATAAAAAGGCATCAATTATTTTTTCAGTATGATAACCTCGATTTGAAGAATTTTCAACACATATTGAAAACATACTTTCCCATAATTTTTGTTTTTCATACCCAGGAGGTTTATTTTCATATTTTACAATAGTATGATGACCTTCATTATAATTATAATCTGATAATGTATAATACCATTGTTTAGGCATATTGATTTCTTTTTCTCTTTCATATAATCTATGTCTTAAATGATGACCTTCAATTCTTTTTTTCCCACCACATAGAAATGATACTTCAAAACGTTTATTAACACTATCTATACTGTTAATATATTCTTCATCTAACCAACTAATTCCAAATGGAAAAAAACATGAATTAGGACATTTATCTAAAACATCTTGTCCCCAAGTTAAAATTCCATTAAATAAATTATAATTATCAAGAGTCCAGTCATGAATACCAAATAGTTGGTTTGGTTCCATTACTGCTAAAAAATTATATGGATTTATACTTAATTGTTCTTGAGATTGTGGAGGGTGGTCTAAAAATAAAGTAATTGGTTTATTATATACTTCAGGATACTGTTTAATATAGTTAGTGATATCTTCACCATCCATAAAATTGCAAAATATTTTAATCATTGATTTGGTATTGAGGATAAGTTTTTAAATATTCATTAAGTATTTTAAATTCAACTTCATTATCTATTTTAAAATAATCTGAAGTGTAAACCATTTCTAATATAGATTTAAGTCGATATTGTAGCATTTCTTCTTCATTAATATCAGGATTAGAATCTATGAAAGATATTCTGGATCTCCAAATTAAAGGTAAATCTTCTAAAGTAAATTTATAATCAGTTCCAGATTTATTATAAGCATAATAGTTTGGGTTTTTAGGATTAACATTAGTCCATCCTTCTTTATAATCATCATATCCATATCTTATTTTTATATCTTTTTCAAAGAACCCTAAAGGAATATCAATAGCGGGACATTGATTATTAGTGATAGGAGGGTTAATATGTTGATACCCATCAAAGTGTCTACAAATTTCTTTTAAAGGAGATATAGTTTTATGTAAAGGGACAGGTTTAATCTCAGCTAATCCTATACCAAAAAAGTCAGGTCTAGGTAATTTAATATGATTAAATTCTCCTTCAAACCACCATTTATAATATAAATCTTTAGTTATAATTTGAATACTATCAAAATTAGTGGTTTCATTAGAAATGTAATTAGAATGAATTTTATAATTAGGTGCTTTTTGAGGTATTAATGAGGCATGTGGGTTTAAACCTTGTTTGGCTGTTCTAATATTTTCAGGCCAATGAGAAAAATGAATGGATAATAATTCTTTATTCTTAGTCTCATTAATTAATTCTTCTAAATAATTAGTACTACTGTCAAAAAATATATGATCATGATTACAATAAAACCAAATTAAATTATCATCCAATAATTCATATGATTGTTTCCAATCATTTTGATATTCATTTCTTTCCCATTCTAAAATTAAATTAAAATTTTTAAATTCATCATTAATAAAATCTTCTAATTCTTTTTGACGGGGTTTATAAATTTCATCTAAAGATATTTTAATTATAACTTTACTCCATGAGTAAGCTATAGCTAAACTAGATAATGAATATTTAAAAATATCAAAATTTGAGAAAGATTTTAAATTTTCTCTAAAAACAAATCCCTTTCCAATATGAGGTTTAGTTTCAGTTATAAAAGTATTACAAAATAATATCATTGATTCCTTTATCTCTTTCTAAGTTAATACATAAGGCAGCTATATCCCCATTAGGTTTATTATCATTAATTAAAATTCTAGTTCCTCCTCCTACACCCATTACTAATTGATCATAAAATATACCAGCATCTGCTAATTGTCTTTCAGTAGATTTTCTCATAGACTCTCTTCTCCCAGTAATTAAAATTATATTATACCCTTTAGCATCCCATTCTGATAGTTTTTCTATGGTACCATCAAGTAATATAGGAAGGGTTGGTTTGGTATTTTTAGTAGGTAAGGAGTGTTTAATTAAAGTCCCATCAATATCACAAATAATGGTTTTAGGTCTAGTATCCATATAATTCATTAAGTTTATTAGTTATATTAAATTTAATTTGTTTATCTATGTTAGGAAATTGAGATTTAATTTCAAATAAAAATTGAGGGGATGATAAAACATAATGCCCACAAATTTTTATCAAATCTATTTTATTAGTAAAAGGATCAAAATCTTTATTAACCCATTTAACCCATTTTTTAGATTCATAACATATATTAAAAAATTTATCTAATATACCATCTTCTTTTATATTATCCAAATAAGTTTGTGTTTCTATTAAACCAAATTCAGGAGCTATATTAATAGCATCTAATCCTAAATTAAATTTTTCTTTAATAATAGAAACTGGGATGTAATCACCATTATGTTCTTTAGTTAGAAGATTATGTTTTTTGGCTACTAATATCATGTCTTTTAATCTAGAGCTGTCATATTCTCCTGTTTGGGTAGTCCCTTTTAATGAAGTACCGGATTGGATTACAAGATATATTATATTATTAAATAATTTAGGATTAAGTTTAATTTTTAAATCTTGTAAAAACTTATCTAATTCTGATGGTTCAAATCTCCTAATAGCTTCTTCAGTACCTACTTCATATTTTAAATTAGGGTTTAAAGCATTACAAAGTTTAATCATATCAATAGACCATTCTAATCCCTCCTCATATTTTGAGTATTTTTTCCAAGGATCAATATGAATTAAGTCCAAATACTTACAATCATCAATTAATGAAGATATCCCATTATCATCATATTGCCCTTGACCAGGACCTGAGTGATCTCGTTGTAAAGTGATAAGATTTGATTTTCGGGTAACATATTCTGAGAAATTCTTAGTAGTCCAATTATTAACATAACCGCCATCCCATTCAACTTGTCTACGAGAAGGTATTAACCCTATACGGTTATTTGTTTGATTACAGAATTCAATTATATTATCTACTACATTTTTGGACATTGGTCCTATGAAATATTTCATATCATTCATTTATATAAAGTTTAAATTGTTCCTCAGCTTGTAATTCTGCAATAATTTTACCAGTAGATGTAAAAGGTCTTCCATCTATAAGATTACCTTTAACTTGTACATCTATTGGAGTAGCATTAAATATATTACCTTCCAAATTTGGAATTTCATTCCAATTATTTCTAGTAATCACTTGGTAATTTATATTTAAAGAGTTACAAGCATATTGCACTGCTTTACTAAAACCACCATTACCTAATATAATAAGAAATTTTGGGGAATCCAACAAAAATTTATAAACTCCCATCCAATCAGTATTATAAGCTTTTAAATATCCACCTTTATTAATTATAGTATTAGCTGCCCCGATTTCTTGGACAGCTAAATCTATTTCATCTACATATTTTAATACTTCAATTTTAAAAGGCATACTAACTGCAAATCCTGAAATATCTAATGTTTTAACAGCTTCTATTGATTTTTGAATATTATCTGAATAAAAGGATTTATAAATAGCATTTATGTTATTTTGTTGAAATTTAGTATTAAAATATACACAACCATTATTTCCAGGATTAGAGGAAAATGAACAATATATTTTAGTATCTTTATTTATTAAGTTCATTTAATAGTTCTAATGATTTAAACCATAACATTTTTCCAAATTTCTCATCATGAAGAGGTGACATATTTAAGAAAATTATTGCTGTAATTAATTTAACTTTTTCTAAATCATAACCATTTTTAATAAGCCATTTTTCATAGTCTCCTTTAAAATTAATAAGATTGTCTGTTACTTTGTATGAATATTTAATTATGATTGAACCTTCTGAAATATTAATTGAATCTTCTTGTTTCATTAAATTATAGGGAATTATTATCCCACCATACATTTTAGCTAAGTCATAATAAAGATCTCCTCCTTCTACAGACCCACCAAAAGATTCTCTCCAATCAATATAGGTAAATTTATTAGTTAATTCAGAATATATTATATTATCAAATTGAAGATCTCCGTGAAATAATGAATACATTATACCTGTGTATAGAGATTTTAAATCCAATTTACCAAACACATTTTTAAATGAATCATATTTTATTCCATTAACTTCGTATTTGTCTGTATAATATCTATTTCCAAATCTGTTTAAAAATTTATCTCTCCTTTGTATAGTTTTTTCTATATAGAATTTTTTAAACAAGCTAACATTTACTTCGCATTTTGTAGATTTCTTAATAATATTATCAAATTCTTCCAAAAATAACCTATAATAAAGTATTGAATCAAACTCATATAAAGTATTTCCAGTTTCCCAATTATAGCTAATAAAATTTTTAGTATTTTGAAACCCTGATGGAGTTAAATCATTTAGTATTTTTGCTCTAGAGGATTTGTTTTCAATAAAATTAGTATCAGGATTAAATTTGATAAATTTATCTTCTTTATAAGTAATTTCATCTGTTACTTTATATAAAGATAAAGGTTGATCTTTAAAATATTCTTTAGTTCTATTTAAATCATCCAAATTTCCAGTATCTAACCATTTTAAATGTTTAACTTTAAATAAAGGATATTTAGAAGAGTTTTCAAAAGCTGAAACTATTTCTCCATTCTTTAAATTAGATTCTAGTTCATTCCAAAATATTTTATAATCCCATATACTAGCTAATCCTATAAAGGCATTATCATACCCTTGTGTGTTTTTATTAGTAAAATCTAAAATATTATCATCTTTATCAATTTTTATAGTAGAATATTTTTCAGGATATGCTGTTGGATAAACTCCTAACCAATTTCCATCTAAATGTGGAATTTTTGAATCAACTATGCAATCGGCGGTAACAAAATAAAAAGGACGTTGTAAATGTGATTTACATTGAAGTGAAGAGTAACCTGGACCTGATCCTTCACCTTCTATTTTGTCTATGTTAACAAAAGTAAAGTTATGATTAGGGTGAGAAATCTCACAGTATTGTTTTAACTCTTCTCCTTTATAACCTAAAGTTATTACAAATTCATAATCTTTAGGAAACTTATCAATAATATGAGAAATAATAGCTTTATTATTAATAGGTAACATAGCTTTATTAATATTTTTAGTTAAATTTCCTAAACGACTTCCTAACCCTGCTGCTAAAATTAAAACTGCTGGAGTTTTGTGTTCTGCTTCAACTTTACCATCTGCTCTATTAAATTCATCTCCTATTCTTACTACATCATCAACATGAGGAGTTGATACTTCTTGTAAAACTATATCTGTAAGAGCTATTACTCTATGTTTTCTTGGTGGTACAACATCAAAAAATTCACCAGCATTCATTATTTTCTTTTCAATTACACCCTGATCATTTTCTAACCATACTTCAGCGGTTCCTTCAATTATATAGTTAGTTTCATGTTTAAAATTATGATATTGATAACTGGTTTTATATCCTGAATTTATGTAGATTCTTTTATAGCAGTAAAATTCATTTAGAGCTAACCATTCTTCTCTCCCCCAAGGTTTATGAACTATTTTTTTCATTTTTGTTTATTTACTTGTTTATTAATTTAGTAGGTGATATCAACATACCAATCCTCTTGGTTACTTATATTATCAACAACTAATTGATAACCATGTGATTTTAGTAGTTCTCGACTAGCTTTTAGTATATGAGCATTATCTCTCCAAAGATCATGTTCAAAAGTTATTATAGAAAATCTACACTTAGTACTTGTTATTATTTTATAAAGTGCTTCGAGAGTTAAATGTGGTGGTTCTAGATCTACACTTAGGTAGTCTATCCTATCAGCATTATGTTTTTTTAGTAGGTCTGATATTACTTTATCATAGTCAACTTCAAAGGCATCTTCATATATAAAATTAGAGCTGTCTCTGTCACTATAATCCCAAGCTATTTTATTTTGACGATCTAATTCTATTGAGATACCAGCCCAGTTATATCTTTTTTCTAATAAGTATGTATTACTAATATACTTCGGGGGTCCAGCTCCTACATCTAAAAATAATCCTCCTGTCTTTTCTTTTAATAAGTTTATAACAAAAGCATCTTGTCCAATTTGAGAATATGTTTCTGATACGGGGAAAGTATTATTATTATAATTCTCT
>Ga0181349_1000629_pt1 | contig 15061 bp, 16 predicted proteins | sample Su13VDMM110SD_FD_130106 | JGI IMG/M metagenome (GOLD analysis project Ga0181349, IMG submission 130106) | Freshwater viral communities from Lake Michigan, USA - Su13.VD.MM110.S.D | ecosystem: Environmental > Aquatic > Freshwater > Lake | place: USA: Michigan | collected 2013-07-16 | reverse complement strand
TGAGCCTACCGCAAAAGGCGCGACTGAGCCTACCGCAAAAGGCGCGACTGAGCCTACCGCAAAAGGCGCGACTGAGCCTACAGCAAAAGGCGCTGCTGAGCATACTGAGTATGATGAGCGGCTTAGTATGTTATTATATAAACATTATTATCTAAAAATATTAGATATTTTTATTCAATTAAGTACTTCGACTGCGACAACCGAAGGCGAAGGTGCGAGCAAAGGGGAGGAAGAGGATAGTGACGAAGAGGCAATTGATTCTGGTGATCCTTATTATGAAGTAGATAATGAAGAAATTAAGAAAATTTTAGCAAAATATATACTCGCAATGATTGATATGACATTGACATATAAAGAAACAATAAATTATAATAAAGAAACAATCATGAGTAAAATATTAAAAGCAAAAGAAAGCGAAAAACAAGAAATTACGGAAGGATTGGCGAACTTGACAGAAGATGAACGAGAGGTTGAAAACATATTAAAAAATAACAAACTTGAAAAATGGGGTGTTGGATTACAAAAAAGTTTAATTAGTTATGATAAAGACGCTTACGATGAAGAGAGAACGAACTATGAACAAAAATTATTAAAAAACATTGCGTTAAATAATATTGTTGGCATTAGCGATTCTAATAAAGATATTTATGCTCAAGACTTGGAGTATTTCACGAAGAGAGACGCTGAGAATGATGCGGAAGATAATGAAATTGAGTACCTTGGAGAAAACGATGATGAATTAGACTAATACGATTTAATAGTTCATGGTGATTGTATTGTCTTCGTTTCTTGTAATAGTATGTTCTGTAAATACATATATGTAATGTTGTAGCATGGCATGAACAATGGTATCAGTATCATTAAAGGGTTTTTTTTTGGGTCTATAATAATGATGGGCTCGATGTGTTCTAGGGGAATTCTGGGCTCGATGTGTTCTGGAGGAATTTTGGGTTCGATGTGTTCTAGGGGAATTTTGGGTTCGATGTGTTCTAGGGGAATTTTGGGTTCGATGTGTTCTAGGGGAATTCTGGGTTTGATGTGTTCTAGGGGAATGATGGGCTCTATGTCTTCTAGAGGATAATGGGGCTACAGAGGATAATGGGGCTACAGAGGATAACGGGGCTACATAGGATACCGGGGGTACATTACCAGTCATTGACACTTTTGAAGTTTGAGGGGCTCGCGTATACCACCATTTTTTTAAAAATGTTAGTGACGGAAAATTTTGTCCTCCTCCAGCAGAAAATGATTGATAAAGTAGTTGTTTTTTTATTAAAAACTTGTATAATGCGTCGATTGTAATTCTTTGAACAAAATATGATTTTTTATTAATATCCTTCATCTTTGTTTCCTTCATATATTTAGAGTCCTTTAATATTTCAGTAATACTATTAATAATACTATTAATTGAAATAAAAATTAATTTTTTGGTTTCTCTATATTTCCAATTAGCATTTTTTAATAATTTATTATTCGCATCATATATTTCTTTTTGAATTACTGGCATAGAGCAAAAATATACTCGTCGTTTTTTTTCAGCGGTTGGCTTGTTATAATTAATACCCCTAATATCAACATACATATCCCTAGTATCCATAACTTCAAATATTGTTGATGTTACTTTAATTGATTTTGATGATTCTTCGAATAATTCTGCTGCAGCTACTGCTGGTAAATTAAAATGTCCACCCCATTGGCCTCCGGGCATTGTAACGCAGCCAGCGCGGTCGTCGCGCGCATCTTCAAATAATACTACGCAATACCCATCTGTGGGATGTTTATGTAGTATGAACACATCTGCTGCTTCAAACTTATCTTTTGACATAGTAATGTTGATTATATAATAAAGTATAGAATAAAAATAATCAAACAATCCATTCATTTTATAAAAGTATAATATAAAGTATAAAGGATTAGAGGAGTTTAGAGGAGTTTAGAGGAGTATAGAATAAAATAGTTAAAAATTAAAATCTCTAAAATATTTTAGAGATTTTAATTATATATATATATATATATATATGGAATTTATAAAAAAAGATAAACAACCAGAAAATGAATTTTTTGAACAAGATGAATTTTTAGAACAAGATTATGAAGTCATAAAACAAGAACAAGAGTTGGAAGAAATAACAAGAGAATTTGAAGAAATAACAAGAGAATTAGAAGAAAAGAATAAAGAAAAAGTGGATGCGGAAAAAGAGAAGGCGGAGGTCGAGAACTATATAAAAATTCTTACTGAAAGATTAGCCACGAACAAGACCGAGGCGGCGGCGGCGGCGGCCGCGGTGGAAAATGCGAAGGCCGCGGCGGCGGCGGCGGCGGCCGCGGTGGAGGATGCGAAGGCTGCGGCGACGAGTGATCCGATAGCGGTGGCGACGGCGATGGATACGCTACGCAAGGCGAAGAATCTGGAGTGGGACTTGGAGGATGATGTGACGTCATTGCTGGCGATTAAGCAAAGAGCTGAAATGTTTCTGAATGAATGGACAAGAGATTTAAATTCTAAGAATAAAAGGGCAGTTAGGAAGGCGGCGGAGGTGGAAGAAGTATATCAGAGAAGGAAGGCGTATATCGAGCAAATGAATAAGATACGGGAAAAGTTATATCAAGCTGGAGGCAGGCGTTATAAATCAAAAAGACATAACAGAATTTCCAAAAGACATAACAGAATTTCCAAAAGACATAACAGAACTTCCAAAAGACATAACAGAACTTCCAAGAGACATAACAGAATTTCCAAAAGACATAAAGTGTCTGGTGTAAGCACCGCTAAAGTTCGCGTTTATGCCGTTAATTAAAATGGGTCTTTAGCTTCTATTAACCATTGAATACTTTTTTTATCTAAAATTCTTGTATTATTAAAATGTTTTTTTAATAATTCAACAATATTTACACTTTTTGGGCCTGGTAGGTCACATTTATAGACTTCGTCAGCAATACCTATATACACTAATCCATCTGGATTTAAGAGTTCTTTAATTTTATTCATTACATTAGTATATTGTAAATAAGGCATATTCCATAAAAAGCATGTAATTACATCAAATTTATTAGAATTATCCATTGTTAATAAATCTTGTTTTAAAAGTGTAATTTTTTTATTAACCCACATCTGATGAAAGCGTGATGAATCTATATCAATACCCAATACACTTGAGGCGCCAACTTTTACTAAATTTACACAATTTGCTCCATTTCTTGTTCCAATGTCTAAGCAACTTTTATTAATAAAATTACAACTATTTTTCAATAATTGATTATAAACTTCATAAGCATAATAATCATTAATCATTTTTTATAAAAAAAATATTTTAAATTTATATTATCAATTTTTTAGCAATTTGTATTATGATTTATGATTTCCACAATGTATTATAATAAATTTCACTTATTACTTCTATTAATTCCTTTGCTAATTTGTCTTCGTCAACATCAAAGAAGCAATGTATTTTATCAAGGATTAGCGAGGCTTTATCGTGTGGCCATAGTTCTCTATCTCCAGGCTCACGCAATAGTGTATTATACACATACGTTATTACAGGAATGTCTTCACACGTTATGCTAACTTTCTTTATATGTTCAATATAATCTTGAACAAAGGGCAAGTCGATCGTAAATAGTACATCCGTAAATCTTTCAGGATCTGTGTCCAGTTTATAGTTCAAATATTCAAGTATTAACGTTTCAGTTAGATAAGCATCATAAATTGTTGTTTTACATAGGGTTTTAAATTGATTTTCCATAAATGCTCCTGTCAATAGTTCAATCATAAGATGAGGTTCATAATTTGTTTTTTCAATTAGCATTTGCTTCTTTAGCATGGATTCTGGATTCTGGATTCTGGATTCTGGATTCTTGAGTATTATTTAAAACAAATTAAAAATCAATTTTTTATTTAAATGATTAAAACAAAGGTGTTCAATAAAAAATTAAGTTATAATTGTTTTATTCTTTTTAATAATAAAACAATCAAACAATCAAACAATAAATTAATTTTATAAAAGTATAGTATAAAAGTATAGTATAGTAGAATGAGTATAGAGAATAAAGACTTCATAAAACAAAATATCATTGGAATAACAATAATAGTATTTTTAATTGTTTATAGCATCTTTGTAATGATTCAACCTAGTTTTTTATTTACAAAGAATGGACAAATTAGACATTTTGGATTAGGTAAAAAAAATACAAGTATTATTCCTATATGGTTATTTGTAATCATAATTGTTATATTTGTATATATGACTATTTTATGGTATTTAAGATAGTGCGATATTAGTCTCCTGTTTGAATATAGGTTCTACCATTTGTAACATTTTCAGCATTTGTTTTTTCTACGGCTTGTTGATTTTCAGCATATCGTTTTTCAATATACTTAACACTATTTTTACATTCCGATTGAATGATCGAATTATAAGAAATAGAAATGGTTAATAAACCAGTTAATATATACCATATTATATTTGCTACTAAAAATTTAACTCGAATTAACTCTTGTAATGCTTCTAATTTAGGGTGATTATAATTGTTGGTATCTTCCTCTTGTGAAAAATCAGTAATGTCACTTTGAATTAAGTTTATTTTACGTAATTTTTCGATAAAATTAACAAATCCAGGACCCGCATTTGGTATTTCATTTATTAATACTGATTTATTAGATAAAATATTTTGTAATAGTTGGTTGACTTTGCTGGTTTCATCGTCTTCACCAGTATTTATTGGCGATGCTATTATGACGTCTGAAAATTTATAGTCTAATTTATACATACTAATAAGAAAGTAACCAAACGTATTTGAAAACGGCGCTAACCATCCTGGAAATACCGATAAAAATAAAAGTATGATACCAAATATCATTGTCCATGGAATAAAAGTATAAATAAATGCCATAAATATGCTTGCTTCCCCACATAGCTCTTTTGTTAAATTTATATTTAGCAAAAATTGACTAAATAAAATAGCGGATAAATAAATTTGAAACACTAAACTTTGATATTTTTCTTTAGTAAGAACTTCAAATATTAAAAACGCAAGTGTTAAGATTGAAAAAATAAAGAATGCAAGATTGGGACTGGATATATTTTGAAAGATAGCCATTTATAGATAGTAACTATTTTTTTTTTTGAGTATTTATTTATATTAATGGAACATACAAAACCTTTCTTAACTGAAACTATTAATAAATATTTAATTAAAAAATCATTAAGAGAAGTTAGAAATTTTAAAAATTATTATTTCACAATACTTATAAATATTACCTTGTGCATAGTATTTATTGGTAGTATAGCTCTCATTTTATATTATAGATATAAAGGTAAATTAACTCCAGAAGAAAAAGCAATCAAAGAAAAATTAAAAAAACAATATCTGTTTGAAAAATTACATAAAATTTCTTATGAAAAGAGTAAAGAACATAAAAATTTAATTACGGATTTACCGGTTATTTAAATCCTTTTATACTTTTATACTTTTATACTTTTATACTTTTATACTTTTAATTATTTTTCTTTTAGTACTTTAATGAATACTAGCACAAATGAGTTTGAATTTACAAGTGAATTTAATGATGCTTTAAAAACATTTTATTCTTATAAAAAAGACTATGAGAGTAAAATTAACAAAAAAATTAAAGAACTTGCAATTTCTAGTGAGCTTACAAAAGAAGAAAAAAGAAATAAATTTTTAAAACTTAAAAAAACCTGTATTGTTTGTGGTAAGCCCGGAGGATCTATTTTTATTCAAGATAAAAACAAATTAATTGCTAAATGCGGGAATCGAGAGTCTCCTTGTAAATTTAATATTGAATTAGAAAAATCGAGTTATTTAACAATCGCCGAGGTTCTCCATCAACAAACGGCAATAATAACAAGTTATAAAACGAGTATAATTAATAGTAAATTAGACTTTATACATGGATTAAAGAGCGAACAAGAAACAATTGATGCGTTTGAAGAACTTAAAACTAATTTAATCATGATTGTTAAATTATATCAATCCACATACAATCAATTTCTTACATTATATAATGTTGAAAATTTGCCATCGATAAGCATAGAAACCGATAAATTAATTGATTCCATTACATCATTAAAAAACATGATTAGCAGCTATGAGAGAACAAAGGATAAACAATTGATGGTCGAGGTAATGGATATTTATAAAGAAATTAAAACAATTAATAAAAAATTATTAGATTTAAAATATAAAATTACAGAGCTCGATACTAGTAGTATTAATACAATTCAGTTAGTACAAAAATCATACACAAATAAAGACCTTCAAATTCTTAATACGAATGATAAACGTGAAAATAAAATAATAGTATTTTATATAAATGATAAGTAAATACATTGATAGTAAAATTTTTTTTATTAGTTTAGCAATTGGTTTATTTTTTGTCTATATAAATCAACCCCCTCCTACCATCATTTATGTCTATCCCACTCCCAGCAATATAGATAAAATACAATATAAAGACAAAGTAGGCAATTGTTTTGAATTTGATACAGATGGCGTAACGTGTCCATCCGATGTGAATGATATTGCGATAGCACCAATTCAATAATCGATAGGATGATAAATAGATATGAATAAATATATATATTTATATACAAATATACAAATATATATATAAATATATATAAATGAAAAAATTAGCATTACAAAAAATAATTAATAGTTCTAAAGGTAAAATTCTTTTTTCTGTAATATTAGGATTTGGGATTGCGACTTTATTTAGAAAGGTTTGTAAGGATCGAAATTGTATTGTTTTTAGAGCACCATCCTTAGACACGATTGTAGATAAAACCTTTAAATTTGATAATAAATGTTATAAATATAAAGAAAAAAATGTTACGTGCAATCCATCAAAACAAATTTTAGAATTATAGATTATAGATTATAGACTTAGAATTTTGCGTATAGTATTCTATTATTATATATATTAATTTATATTATATATAATGTCAATCTCAAGTACTTTAATAGAACAACTACCAATACCTTCTTCCAATGCTTATACTCAAAATTCCTTAGCAACTTCGAATACGAATTCTTCGACTACGAATGACCAAATCAAAAATTATGGCGAACAATTAAATGCGGAACGCGCTGCCAATAATGCGCAGATCAATCCAATTGATTACACATCACAATTAACATCAGTATTAAAAGAAGCAAATGCCGTTGGTGCGACACTATTACCATCAAGAGATATTCCACAAAATACATTATCCATTCAAAATGATCAACAAATTAAACCAGATTATATTCCAGAGAAAGCAAATGATTATATTGGAGATATTTTAAATAAAGAAAAAATAATTAGCGACCAACAAAAAAAACAAAACACCTCTGATAATGTAGAATATATATTTCAGAGGATTCAGATGCCCTTACTCATTGGGCTATTGTATTTTATTTTTCAGCTGCCTTATGTAAGACAAAGTATTTTTGCAATGTTTCCAAATCTTTACTATAAGGATGGTTCTCAAAAATTGAGCGGGTACATTTTTAATAGTGTATTATTTTCATCGTTCTATGGATTTATTCTTGTCGCAATTAATTATTTAAATAAAGAATAAAGAATAAAGAATCAATTTCGTTACTATAGAAATCAAAATGTATAGGCCTAAGTTAATAGTATAGAATGTCAAATTTATTAGAGTGTTATATTCATTCATTAATTCATACAATTGAGAAACCGATTGCAAAAAATTATAATTTAGTCATTGATGGTGGAGGATTTAATGGTGCTTTTGTCGGCGGTTGTTTACATTATCTTTATGAACTTGAAAAACTTAAATTAATAACAATTAATAAAATCTCTGGATGTTCGATTGGAGCATTATTGGGATATATGTATCTAACAAATTCATTAGAATATTTACCAATTTATTATGAACGTCTTATTTCTAATTATCGTAACTATGGCAATTTAAAAGTTCTTAAAAAAATAATTATCGAACATGTTAAAAAAACAGATTATAGACTTATAAATAAAAAATTATTTATAACCTATTATAATATTAATACAAGGAAGCAATATGTTGTGTCCGAATATAATTCGGAAACAAAAATAATTAAATGTTTACTTAAATCTAGTTTTGTTCCATTTCTTATAAATGGAACACTTGGATATAAAGAAAAAAAAAAATTATATTGTGACGGATTCTCGCCTTATATATTTAATTTTAACAGAAAAAATACTATTTTTATCTCACTTATAACCTTTAAATTCTTAAAACATTCGTTTTATACTTATAATGATGTAACTATTTGGGAGAAACTATTAGATGGTATAAAAGATATTCATTTGTTTTTTAGTAATGGTATGGCTTCTACAAAGTATTGTAGTTTAATTAATCAATGGAGTTATTGTAATTTTATTAAATTTACATTTAGAGAGATATTTATAAAAGTATGTGTAAAAGTATTACAATCTACGAATTCTATTAAGATGCAATATTGGTTTAAAGATTTTTATAAACTTTTTTTAAAAAATATACATTCTTATAAAATTTAATCATAAAATTATTTTTTCTTTGCTGACTTTGCTGACTTTGCTGACTTTGCTGACTTTGCTGACTTTGCTGACTTTGCTGACTTTGCTGACTTTGCTGACTTTGCTGACTTTGCTGACTTTTTAGTAGACTTTTTAGTAGACTTTTTAGACTTTGTAGGCAGAATTGTTTTGAAACATTTATTTCGTCTTCCTGGTATGTATCTAAAAAAATATCGATTAAATTCATCGCCGCATTTTTTCTTTTTAAGTTCATTGTATAAAAATGATTTTTTAGCTCTAATATTTTGTAATGTATCTTGCGTTCCATAACATTTTGTTGAAAACCGCTTTAGCAATCCTTTTTGATTTAGTCTATTTTGAATTTGAATATCATATATATTTTGACAAATACACATAATGCGATTCGTATCATAATTTTTTTTATTACTATATAAAAATGCAAAATAGAAACTTAACATGGTATCAATACTCGCAATATTTACGTATTTATTTTTTATAGAAATACTATTATAACTATGACATGCGGTTGTTTCATATAAAAATATATAACTTTGATTGTCTACAATAATTTCATAGTGCTCTGGTATTAATTCGCCAATACGATTATATTGTAGAATATCAATATTTAATATATTATTTTTTAATAATTCATTTTTAATAATGTTAGCAGATTTGAATGGATCCATTGATAATACATCAAAATCTGGAAATAGAGTGTTGTGTTTATAACGTTTAGAAGTATTTATATATTTGTTATATTGAAACAGCGCATACGCTCCAAAAATTACAAGTTTTTCGGCAATTATGCAGTTTAATATGATAGTAAAGATTGTTTTATTTTTACCACTATTATTACTAATAATATTATTAATATCACAATAAGGTGTCTTAATTGGAAAATATATATTTAGTAATACTAATCGTTTCCAAATTTTTTCCCATCGTGTGACATCCCCATCTGGCCTAGACAATTCTAAATACGCAGACATTCTTAAAAAATTTGGAGGCGCATAATATATATTTTTTTTAATAATAGAATTTTTCTGTAAAATGTCAAACAAAAATTTATCCATATAAGTAATGTCCGCAACCGATATAAAATTTACATAAAGTTTATAGGTTCCTGTATGAACTCCGGCTTTTGCTTCTACTTCTTCAAACCCATTTGAAAAAAAAATATCAGACAATTCTTTTGCGTCATTCATAGCGTGCGGAGAAAAAAAATCATAATCGGGATAATCAAGCTCAATATCATAAAATTGTTCTTTTTTTGGTAAAATATTATTAATTGCGATCCCTCCATAACAAATTAATTTTTTATCTTTTATGAATTTTTCAACAATTTGAAAGATTTTTTCCATTGTGGGAGACTGCATCTTAATTTTATGTTTTTTCTCAGCAATTTCTACGGCATTGCGTAATAGCAGCACTTCTTTTTCTAATAACCTTGATTTTTTAATTGGTTTGTTATTGATAGAACGTCTAGAACGTTTGGAACGTCTAGAACGTTTGGAACGTTTGGAACGTTTGGAATGTTTAGAACGTTTGGAAGAACGTTTGGAACGTCTAGAACGTTTGGAATGTTTAGAACGTTTGGAAGAACGTCTCAGTTGTCTGGATTTTCTGGATTTTCTGGATTGCCTGGATTGCCTGGATTGTCTGGATTGCCTGGATTGTCTGGATTTTCTTGCTTTACGATAGGTATTATTTTTTTTATATTTATTTATCTTCATTATATTAATGATTAGATAATTAATTCATGGTGAAAGAATGAAAGAAAGAATGAAAGAAAGAATGAAAGAAAGAATGAAAGAAAGAATGAAAAGAAAGAATGAAAAGAATGAATTATATGTCAAAAACAAAATATGGCGTACTGATTGTCCGATCGCCACATTGATATTCTTCAGTTAATGGGTCTGGTATAGTTACTGTTACAGGAACGTATCTTAACTTAGCAGGCTTCAATACAAATGCCGATTTGTTTTGTTCAAAAAAATCATTATAATATGCTAAATTACTATCAATTTTTTGAAATGACATAGCAACCATTTGACATCCATACTCTCTTGCTTCATTAAAATCAGGATTTGAATAATTGGGAATAAGGTCGGGCAAGACAATGCTCATTTTTTGTTTATTATAATTTGTTAAGTCAGCATCTTGAAGAAATAAAACATCTTGATATCTTAATTTTTTCATAAATGGTGCGCTGCTTGCTAAGTTAATGTATTCATCTAACTTTGTTTTTTGATACAATGGATTGCTGGCATCTGCAATAATTATAATTTTTCCTAAAAATGTTTTAATTGGAAGAGCCCCTAAATTCTGTCCACCTAATTCAAAACTATAGTCAACCCCTAAGATTCTTGAATTTAAAATTTCACTGATTTGTTTTGCTAAGGTTTCATAGATTTTAGTATTTGTACTTAATATTCTTAAATGTAAAATTAATGGGTCATTTGGATTGGGGCAATGAGAACTAGAAAACGCGGTATTTATAATTGTATTAAATACGTCATTTGTTGGTATACTATTATAAGACTCTTTGATAGTATACGTATCCACGGAAGATACTGCGACGGCTGGACTATTATTAATTGAATAAATTTGGAAATCAAGACACCGCACTCCTTGTTCAATACAAGTTTTTAAAGCACATAAACCAACAAAATCGGATTTAATGCTTCCGCCAGCACAGCAATTGTATGCGGTTTTAATATAATAATCTCTTAATAAAAAAGTTGAATTACTATCAACATTATAGTGAGTCGGTTTTGTTTTATAGACATTTTTTAACACTTCACAATTTTGGTTATTAAGTGAAATTTTATATCGTAGATAAAGAGAAATACACAAAATTATAATTAACATTATCGCAATCGCATAAAGCTCAACTTGCATATTTGGATTTTTTATAAAGGTTGTAATTGTCTCTATAGGATTTTGAACATTCATTATTCTATACTATATAATAATAAATAATACTATATAATAATAAATAATACTATATAATAATAAATAATAATTACTACTATTAATGGGGGGAGGTCTATTAAATTTAATTGCGAGCGGCGAATTAAATGGCGTCTTAAATGGCAATCCAAAAAAAACATTTTTTAAGACCACGTATTCAAAGCATACGAATTTTGAATTACAAAGATTTCAAATTGCGTATAGTTTTGAAAATTCACTTTCGTTAGTTACCGATTCCTTATTTAAATTTACAATTTCAAACATTGGTGATTTATTAATGGACACCTTTTTTTCATTCACATTACCAGATATCTATAGTCCAATTTATACAATACCAATTCCTTATGAACGTTCAACCGGCGGTCACTATAAACCAGTAGAAGATATCTCTGGATTAATATATTGCCAGCCTTATGAGTTCAGATGGATTGAAAATGTTGGAGTTCAATTCATTAAAAAAGTTACCTATTTAATTGATGGACGGCCAATTCAAGAATATTCGGGTCAATATCTATATTGTAAATCAAAACGAGATTTATCAAGTGAAAAATTAGAATTATTTAATACTATGATTGGAAATTCGAAAGAATTTGTTGAGCCAGAAATGTTTAATAATAACAATGGAAATTATCCTTCTGTATCATGGGGTGGATTAAATGAAAGCCATTATCCAAACGGATTAGAGCCGTCAATACGCGGAAAGCGCATCTTTGTGCCGTTATATCTTTGGGAAACCTTTTCAAGTTATCAAAGTTTCCCATTATTATTATTACAATATTCAAAATTAGAAATACACATTGAATGTCGACCAATTTGTGAATTGTTTAAAGTGAGAGATTTAAATTATTTTGAGTCATGGGTTAATAAACTATGTCCAACCACTCAATTGCCCAAAGACATAACCACCACGTTTCAGTATTATGACCCTCCCTTTATAAAGCCAGATTTAAGCGATGAAAGATACAACCTATTATTTTTTTTAAAGCCTCCACCGCCAAATTCATTTTGCTTAGGAGATCTAAGTTATAATCTCCTTCCAGAGTTAACCGCCCGCGAAAACATACAAAAAGTATTTAAAGAACTAAGTACTAAGTATTATTCAAAACTTCCTAATTTTGGGTTTGAAAACATTAGTTTATATTCAACCATTGCATTTTTATCAGAAGACGAACGAAGATATATGAGCGAACAATCACAAAACTATTTAGTTAAAAAAGTATTTGAACGAACAATCTACAATGTTCAAGGAGTTAGAAAAGAAGAAACAAGCTCTTATGGTATGATTGTCTCATGGATGTGGTTTTTTCAGAGAACGGACGTGGTATTAAGAAATGAATGGTCTAATTATTCAAATTGGCTATATAACAATAAAATGCCATATCCTTGTATACTATCATTCGATTTACCGCATAGTTTGTCAAATGTAACGATTCCTTATATCACTCCACAAAACAAAAAATATTCAATTACGAATTTAGCTCCCGGTCTTCACTATATTAGCGGTCCAACTCATCCAGCAAATGAAAAAAATATTATGCTTAACTGGGGGTTATATTGTAATGAATTGACACGCGAAGAAGTATTGCCTTATGGGATCAATGCTTATATAGAAAACTATTTAAAAATAGAAGGCGACCCAGAGGATGGAATTTATTGTTATAATTTTAATATTGAACCTCACTCTACATTAAATCCGTCGGGAGCAATGAACATGATGAAATTTAATGAAATTACTTTTGAGTTTACAACCATTGACCCATATAGAGAAAGGATACCGATGCCTGTAACAAGTGAAAGTATTGTCTATGGCAATGATGGGTCGCCTCAAGAAGAAACACGTCATTGTATTCACGATTCACTCTATAAAGAGTTTGAGTATAATTATAATTTACATATCATGGAAGAACGATATAATATTTTACAATTTTCAAATGGCATTGTGAATTATTTATTTACAAATTAAACGCAGTTAAAGAATTCAAAGAATTCAAAGAATTCAAAGAATTCAAAGAATTTAAAGAAAAAAAGTAAACATATACATAGTATATATATATATATGGGAGCAGGGTTTTTAAATATTTTGTCAGAAAGCGATGAGGATATTATATTAGTTGGAAATCCAAGTAAAACATTTTTTAAAAAGACCATCCTATCACACACAAATTTCGGAAAACAAAAATTTCGGATTGACTTTGAAGGTAATACGAGGTTAAACTATACAACTCCAACATTGTATAACTTTAAAATACCGAGATATGGAGACTTACTACAAGAAGTTTTTTTTTCGTTTACCTTACCAAATATTTGGAGTCCACTCATTGCGTTTGGAGGAACACCCATGGTGATTTGTTCTTTGTGTCGAACAAATATAACCACAAACTATGATTCGTTTTTTTCGGATGAAACAACTCCCTCGCAACCCATCACAAGATGTGGATTGTGTGATTGTTCTTGTAATAGTCCTAGTAATTATTCTACCTATAATTTTTCTAGTTCAACAAATTTAGGTGCTAAGATTATAAATCGAGTATATCCATTAGAGTTCAAATGGATTGAGAATATTGGGGTTCAAGTGATTCGATCCGTAAGAGTATTGTCTAATAATTCAATCCTTCAAGAATTTAGCGGTCAGTATTTATTAAATATGGTTTATAGGGATTTTACAGACAATCAAAAAAAAATACTTCATAAAATGATCGGTAATGTGCCAGAATTAAATGATCCAGCACATTATTCAAATAGAAATGGAAATTATCCAAATGCGGCTTATTTTGGGTCTCTCAACTCAATGTCCTATGGACTAGAGCCGTCAATCAGAGAAAGACAACTTTTAATTCCAATCAATTTATGGTCTACTTTAAATCATAAAACGCCTATTCCTTTAGTCGCCATGCAGTATAGCGAATTACGGGTCGAAATAGAACTACGGCCAGTCAATGAATGGTGGGTAATTAAAAATGTAATTAACGAAGCAAGTATTGAGATTAATGCGAATGCTCAATTAGGAAAGACCATAAATGCGAACCCCGCATATAGTCAAAATGAATTAACAAATTTATTTGCCATACTGCATAATACTTATAGTGCGCCAAATTGTAACAAGGAAATTTACAATTTGAAACTATTTCTTAAAGAACCACCAAGAAAAAATATAGTGGATAAAGAAGCGGACATGGATGGTAGTTTAATCTCCGAAATTGGAGCCTTAGTCTATCCCTTAACAAGTAACAAGGTAGTAGAAACTCACTATAAAGACGTACCAAGTCCTTGGTTCGCAGATGTTCATTTAATTGGGTGTTATACATTTTTAACAAATGAAGAACAACTCTTTTTCTCTCAAACAAGTCATTCTTATTTAATAAAAGAAGTTCATGAACAAACATTTAATGATTTAATTGGCGGAAGTCATTTTACAAACATTAAAACAAGTGGATTAGTCATTTCATGGATGTGGTTTTTTCAGAGGTCTGATGTAAAGTATCGAAATGAATGGTCAAATTATTCAAATTACAATTATAATCATGGCAATGCAGAAGTAATGAGTTTATATGGAATTACGGATCT
>Ga0181349_1000626_pt1 | contig 15110 bp, 2 predicted proteins | sample Su13VDMM110SD_FD_130106 | JGI IMG/M metagenome (GOLD analysis project Ga0181349, IMG submission 130106) | Freshwater viral communities from Lake Michigan, USA - Su13.VD.MM110.S.D | ecosystem: Environmental > Aquatic > Freshwater > Lake | place: USA: Michigan | collected 2013-07-16 | reverse complement strand
TTGCTCGATCAATTCGTAACCTTGTAATTACAGATAAAGGTGAGAGATTTTTTAATAATAATTTAGGTTCAAGAGTAAGTTCTTTACTATTCGAATCTCTTGATGATATTACTGCATCATCAGTAAAAGATGAAATTGAAAATACAATTAATAATTATGAACCAAGAGTAGAATTGATATCAGTTACTGCAATTCCAGATTATGATAGCAATGAACTTAGTATTATAATTAAATATTTTATTGTTGGGATTGATGCACAACCACAACAATTATCATTCGCATTACAACCAACACGATAATGCCATTAGTAAATTTTGCAAATTTAGATTTCGATCAAATAAAAACTTCAATTAAGGATTATCTTAGATCCAATTCAAATTTCACTGACTATGATTTTGAAGGATCTAATTTATCAGTTATTATTGATGTACTTGCGTATAATACTTACATTACATCATATAATGCCAATATGATATCTAATGAAGTTTTTATTGATAGTGCAACCCTCAGAGAAAATGTAGTTTCTCTTGCAAGAAATATTGGATATGTTCCTAAATCCAGAACTTCATCTAGAGCAAATATATCATTTTTTGTTGATATTTCAGAATATACTACAAAACCAGAAACTATAACTCTTAATAAAGGTATAGTATGTTCAACAATTGCATTTGGAAATGAAAATTACACTTTTTCAATTTTAGATGATAAAACTGTTCAAGTAATCGATAATATTGCTTCTTTTGATAATATTGACGTTTATGAAGGAAATTATATAACAACAAATTTTATTATTAATTCTTTTGATCCAAATCAAAGATTTATTCTTCCAAATTCTTTAATTGATTCATCATCAATTCAAATAACAGTAAAACCATCACAATTGTCTGATATAAGTAGAAAATATAGACAAACAAATAATTTATTTGATATAAATTCAGAATCTCCAATTTTCTTTATACAAGAAATTGAAGATGAAAGATATGAAATAATTTTTGGAGATGGCGTATTTGGAAAAAAATTAGAAGATTCCAATTATATTGAAGTCTCATATCTTGTATCAAATGGGGAGTCTTCAAACGGAATATCTTTATTTAATTTTAGTGGCAAATTAACTTCATCTAGAGAAGGAGTTTCTATTGTTTCTGGTATTTCTTTAGTTACAACAAATCAATCATCATTTTCTGGAAAAAATATTGAAAGCGTAGAGTCTATTAAAAAGTACGCCCCAAGAATTTACTCATCACAAAATAGAGCAGTAACTTCTAAAGATTATGAATCTATCATTCCAATTGTTTATCCAGAAACAGAATCAATTTCAGTTTTTGGTGGAGAAGAATTAAGTCCACCACAGTTTGGAAAGGTTTATGTGTGCGTAAAACCAACAAATGGTGCATATCTTTCAAATTTAATTAAAGATAATATTAAAAGAGAAATTAAAAAATATTCTGTTGCAGGAATTGTTTTGGAAATTATTGATTTAAAATATCTTTATTTAGAAATATCAATTAACGCATATTATAATACCAATTTAGCAAAATCAACTAATGCAATATCATCAATCATATCTAATAACGTTGATAGATATTCAAATTCAACTGAATTAAATAAATTTGGAGCAAGATTTAAATATAGTAAATTTTTAAAAATAATTGATGATAGTAGTGATGCAGTAACCTCAAATATTACTACAGTAGTTATGAGAAGAGATCTGAGGGCAATACTAAACAGTTTTGCTGAATATGAAATTTGTTTTGGTAACCGTTTTCATATTAAAAATGAAAATGGTTATAACATAAAATCTTCTGGTTTCAATGTGAGCGGAATCATTGGTACAGTATTTATTTCAGATATACCAAATTTAGATAAAAAAACCGGATCAATTTTTCTATTTAAATTAAATTCACCAACACAACCAGAAATTGTTAAAAAATCCGCAGGAACAATTGACTATATTAAAGGAGAGATTAATCTTTTTCCTATAAATATAACAAGAACATCTATAAATAACGAATTGTCGTTAATAGAAATTTCAGCATCTCCATATTCAAACGATGTAATAGGGCTCCAAGATTTGTATTTACAATTAGATATGACTAAAACAGTAATTAATATAAAACCAGATAATATTTCTTCTGGATATGATACATCAGGATTAAATTACATTGTTTCTTCAAGTTATGTAAATGGAAACCTAGTTCGTTCTGGTGGCAACCTCAACGAAATATCTCAAAATGGCGTAAACACAATATCCGCATCTACATCAAGTTCTAGTTTTGAAGGTGATTTATCACCTAGCCAATCACCTAACCTATCATCTAGTTCATCATCTAGTTCATCATATTACTAAAAATAAAATAATAAAATGACGGAAAAAAGAGTACAAATTCAAGATATTATTGAATACCAACTTCCTACATTTGTTAGAGAAGATTTTCCATTAATTGCAGAATTTTTAAAACAATATTACATCTCCCAAGAAAGTCCTGGATCTTCTACAGATTTAATTCAAAACATTGACCAATATTTAAAATTAGAATCACTAACAAATGATTCAGAGTATACCGAACTGTCTACAGATATATCTTTTACTGATACTACAATTAATACTAAATTTGATTTTCAATCTAAAATTTTTGGTACGTACAAATTTCCAGAAAAATATGGATTGATAAAAATTGATGATGAAATTATTCTTTATACTGAAAAAAATGATAATTCTTTTTTAGGATGTATAAGAGGTTTTAGTGGAGTAACTTCTTATGCAAGTTTAAATTCAACAGATAGTTTAACTTTTTCAGTATCTGAGATTGCAGAACACTCTGAAAATACTAAAATTATAAATCTTAGTTCTCTTTTCTTAAAACAATTTTTATCAAAAATTAAGTATCAAATTACTCCTGGATTTGAAGATAGAGAATTTAACTCCAATATAAACTCTAGACTTTTTATATCAAGATCAAAAGATTTTTACCAAACAAAAGGTACTGATTATTCTTTTAAAATTTTATTTGGTGCTCTATATGGTGAAAATGTAGAAGTAATAAAACCAAAAGACAATCTTTTCAGACCTTCAGATTCCCAATATAGAGTTACTAAAGATTTAGTTGTAGAAGCAATATCAGGGAATCCACTTGAATTGCTCAATCAGACACTATTTCAAAATGAATATCAAAACTATGGAATACAAAAAGCATATGCTGCGATTACAAATGTAGAAAAACTTTTAAATGATGAAAAAGAATATTATAAACTAAGTGTGGATTTTGATTATTCTAAAGATATCACTCTAGATGGTAGTATATTTGGGGAATTTTCTTCCCATCCAAAAACTAAGGTAATTAATCAATATAATTTAAAATCTTTTATTGTAAATGTAGTACCAAACCCAGCAACTCCTCCACCAAATAATGTTTTTGTAATTGATGGTACGATACAAAAAGAATTAACTTTAGTAAAAGGAAATACATATAGATTTGACGTATCAAATTCTTCTAACACAGGACATCCATTTATATTTCAAACAAAATCCGGAAATACTATTTCTTCAACACATTATTCAATAACATTAAATGGAATTTCTGGTCAATCGGGATCTTTTATTGACTTTACTATCAATTCAACTTCCCCAAACGAAACAATACAATATAATTGTTCCAATCATAATGGAATGGGAGCAAATCTCAATATATCTGATAGTTTTATTGATGAAGTAAATGTTCTTGATGTTGATTCAACAATTGGATTTCCCAATTCTGGCGAACTTGCAGTAACATATTCTTCTGGATTGACTGGTGTTATTTCATATTCTTCAAAATCTATAAACCAATTTTTCAATATTTCTAATATTACATCAAGTATAAATCCAAAAGAAGATGTGAGGTTAAATGCTTATGCATATGGTTATGTTGGATTTGGTACCAAAAATAGAGTAGATGTGAGAATTAGTAATGTTCTTTCAAAACTTTCAATTAAAGATGATACTTACTACTACTCCAGAAATGATACTGCTACAATAAAATCTCTTGGGATCACAACTTCAAGTCCTTTAGTTGATAGTTGGATTTATAATTTATCAACAAAATTTGATGTTAGAACTATTGAAAAAATTAGTGGAATTAGTTTTAATGGATCAGATTTTTCCTACAAATTATCGACTAATGTCAAAAATAATTTTAAAGTTGGAGATAACTTAACTCTCAACAATTCTATTTCTATATCTAAAGATTGTTTTATTAGTAATATTATTGATGCATTTAATTTTACAATAAAAGGTCAAGGAAATATTAATATTAATCAATTATTTTTTAATGTACAAAGAAAAATTTTAAAACCACAAATTAATTTCAATTCCTCTAAGTATTCATATTTGTCTGAGTATACTGCGGATGTTCAAAATACTTATGTCAAATTTAATCAAGATCTTTTAGTTGCATCATCTTCAATTCCAAATTATTACAATCAAGCACTGAGTTTCTATGATAGAAAAATAATTTTAGATGGAAGTTATAGTGGAGAAATATTTACAATTTCAAATATTCCTGATCATGGATATTACACTGGAGATGCAGTTTATTATAGTCCAAATACAATAAAAACTATTGTGGACGAAAGTAATGTCACATCCACAAGCAAATTTGAAAATTTACAATCTGGAGTTTATTATATAAAAAGAATAAATTCAAATCAATTTAAACTAGCATCAAATCAATCTGACATTAGTAACAATATTTTCATATCTGTTTCTGGTATTGTAACATCAAATACTTTAGAATACGCTGATTTTTATGGTAAAGTTGTTCAACATCAAAATTTATTTAGAGAAGTTAAACTTCCGATAAATGAAAGTAAAAATTATTTAACAATCCCAGGAAAAACTGGAGTATTAATTAATGGCGTAGAAATTTTAAATTACAAATCAAATGATACAATTTATTATGGAAAAATAAAAAATCTTGAGATACTATCTAGTGGTAATGATTACGATATTATCAATCCACCAAATTTAACGATATCGGATAATGTAGGATATGGTGCTTCTGCAGCATGTTCGATAAAGGGATCATTAAAAAGAATTGATATCATTGATTCTGGATTTGACTATGTATCAATACCAATTGTTACAATAGAAGGTGGAAATGGTTTTGGTGCAAAAGTAGATGTTAACACTTCTTTTATAGATCACTCAGTATCATTTAATGCCACACAAAATTCTTCTTTTGTAAATTTAGCAAATAATACAATAGGATTTTCAACATTTCATAAATTTAGAAATGTAGAAAAAATAATTTATAAAACAGATAAACAACCTGCAATTTCTGGACTTTCCACAGATTCAATTTATTATGTCAAAACAATCAATTCATCAACTATTTCACTTTATAATACAGAAGCAGATGTAATTTCAGGTTTAAATACAATATCATTTTCATCGTATGGAACTGGTGTGCACAGATTACAATCTTTTGAGAAAAAACAAATCATATCAAATATTTCTGTAGTAAATTCTGGTTTCAATTATCAAAATAAAAAAAGAGTAACTTCATACTTAGGAATTAATACTGCATCAGATCAAATTAATATTGATAACCACCAATATGAATCTGAAGAAATTGTCCAATATTCATTTGACACATCTTCAATTTCTGGTCTTAGTTCATCTATTTCATATATTGTCACTAAAATAGATAATGATAATTTTAAACTTTCAAATGTAGGATTAGGCTCCACATCAAAATTATTTTATTATAATACCAATCAATATATTGATTTAAAATCAACCGGATCTGGAAACCATTATTTTAATTATGAACCAATTACTGTAAATATAAACGGTGAAATTGGTGTATCTACTTTTTCTGGACAAGATTTTTCTGCAAAAATTCAACCAATTTTTAGAGGTTCTATTGAATCTGCTCAAATAATAAACCATGGGGTTGGGTATGGATCTTCAGAAATTTTAAATTACAATAAACAACCCATTTTTACTTTATCTAGTGGATCATCAGCGGAACTCCTTCCGATTATTAACAACGGAAGAATAATTGAAGTTTTAGTAACTAATGAAGGAAGTGGATACAATTCTCCACCAGAATTGGTTGTTTTTGGATCTGGAAGATATGCAAAATTAATTCCGATTATCGTAGATGGAAAAATTAAATCAGTTATAATCAATTCTCCTGGAATTGGATATTCTAATGAAACCACTGTAAATGTTATCTCTAGTGGAAGTGGAGCATTATTTTATGCAGATATTCAAAGATGGACAGTTAATTTATTTGAAAAATATTTAAACATTATTTCAGACGATGATGGAATTTTGTGCAATGCATTAAATGATGATTTTGGTATTCAATATTCACATCTTTATGCACCAAGAAAATTAAGAGAATCAATATATGGAAAAGGTCAAAATGGGGAAATAAAATATGGAGTGTTTGATTTACAAAAATTAAATCAAGAAGAAATAGAATCGCAGTATCATTCCCCAATTATTGGATGGGCATATGATGGTAATCCAATTTATGGTCCATATGGACTAACAGAAAAAACTAAAGGAAGTGCTCGTTTAATGAAATCTGGGTATGAATTAAAAATTCATACTGATAGACCACCAACATTACAATATCCACTTGGATTTTTTGTTGAAGATTATGAATTTAATAATTCTGGAGATTTAGATGAATTTAATGGACGATTTTGTGTAACTCCAGATTATCCAAATGGAATTTATGCTTATTTTGCAACTATTTCACAAGATACTGTTAAAAACTCTTCAACATTTAACAAATATAAAATTCCAACTTTTCCATATTTAATTGGAAATTCATTCAAATCTAAACCAAATCAATTTAATTTTGAAAGAACATCTAACCAATCATTATATGATATCAGTTCCTTAGGATGGTTTAGAAATACAACTCCATATAATTTGTCTGAAAAAAATTCAAATTATGATTTTTTATTACAACCAAATAAAATAAAAGCACAAACAATTAATATTGATGCAGTATCTAAAGGAAATATTACTTCTATTGGAATAGTAACTGGAGGATTTGGATATCAAGTAAATGATTCTATTATTTTTAATGATCAGCAAGGATCACAAAAAGCAAAAGCAAAAGTATCAAGAGTTTTAGGAAAATCTGTAACAAATATTAGTGTTGCATCTACAACTATATCTGGGTTGGAGATTTTTCCTTTCAATTCAAGTAATGAATATATTGCAATTTCAACTCTTCCCCATAAGTTTTCTAACAATGATTTAATTTCTCTTTCTGGATTTAGTACATCGGTAAATCATTTGCAGAATAGTTTTAATATTGGAGTGAGAAGTGAAAGATTAATTTTAAATATAGGAATTAATACTAGTGGAAATACTGGAATTGTCACTTATTTAAGTGTATTGGAAAATTTAAGTGATGATATATCAAAAATAAGGGAAAATGATATTCTTTCTTTAAATAATGAAAAAGTAAAAGTACTCAATATAGATTTAATAAATTCTAGAATTAGAGTTCTTAGAAATCAAGAAAATACAGTATCCTCTGCTCATACTGCATCCACTATAATTTATGAAAATTCCAGAAAATTTACTTTTACTTCTCTTATAGAGGATAATGTAAAATTTCAAATCAACAAAGAAATATATTTTAATCCTAAAGAATCTTTAGGGATTGGGACAATAATCGGAGTCGGCATTGGGACTACAATTACTTTTTCAAATCCTGGGGCAGGAATAACACAAATTTTTATACCTATTCAATCAATATATCTTCCAAATCACAAATTAGTAACTGGAGATGAGTTAGTATATAATTCAAATGGTGGAAGTATTATAGGAGTTTCTACAAATGGAATTTCAACTTCTTCAGTATTACAAAATCAATCAACATTGTATGTTGGAAAAATTTCAGAAGATTTAATTGGAATTTCAACTCATAAAATTGGAATAGGTTCTACAGGAACTTTTGTTGGAATTACAAGTACAACAACCAATACCGGATTGTTATATTTCACTGGAATAGGAACTGATGTTTACCATAGTTTCAAAACAATAAAAGAAAACGTTGTCACTGCAGAAGCAAATAAAAATATTGTTACTGTTGCTACAGCATCAACTCATGGTTTAAATATTGCAGATGATATTCAAATTTATGTAAATCCAAAAGTAACTAATACAATTATAGTTAAATATGATGATTATAATAGAAGAATAATATTTAATCCAAAATCTTTTATATCTCCAGATGTTGATATTTCAAATAATACGATATCAATTGATAATCATGGATTTCATACTGGTGATAAAATAATTCATACTGCAACATCCCCTTCTGGTGGACTTATAAATGAACAAATTTATTATATTGTAAGATTTACAAAAAATAAAATAAAACTTTGTTTGCATAAATATCAAACTTTTCAATTTAATTTACATACAATAAACATAACTTCTGCTTCTTCTGGAACTATATCTTTAATTAATCCACCAATTAAATCTTATAAAAATAATAATACTAAATTTGATTTATCAGACTCTTCTTTATCATATATTAATGGTTCAACTCTTTATTCTGCTTTTGATTTAAATCTTTATAGTGATTTAAAACTTAAAAATATATACGATTCTTCTGCTAAAAATAATTATTTTGAAGTCTCAAAGATTGGACAAGTTGGAATTAGTTCAAATGCATCACTAATATTAAAAGTGACCGATTCTTTACCAAAAGAACTTTATTATAAATTTACTCCTATAAATTTGAATTACATTTCAGATTATAAAAAAGAAATTTATATTGATACTGAAGTTTTAAACTACAATTTAATTGAAATTGTCGATAGTGTTTATTCTGGTAAATTTAATATTTCAGGTATTGGAACAACAAATACATTTACATATAATATATTAGAAAATGCTGAAAGTTCATCATATAATTTAGAAGAATCTATCTTTAAATATTCGACCAATTCAAAATCTGCATATGGAGGAATTGAAAATATTTCGATATCTTATAATGGAAGTGAATATTCAAATATTGTGGGAATAACTACAATAATTACTAATAATGGATATGGTGCTATACTTGAACCTTTTAGCAATTCTATTGGGAAAATTATATCAAATAGAATTGAAGATATTGGATTTGATTTTCCATCAGATAAAACTTTAAGACCTGTTTGCAATCTACCAGAAATTCTTTTAATGCAACCATTAGCGTCTTTTCAAGAAATTGGTATCACTTCATTTGGTAAAAACTATACAATTCCATCAAAATTAATTGTTCTTGATGGTTACACTGAAAAAATTGTTACTGATGTCGATTTGATTTACAATATTGGTGATACAAAAGTAAAAATTCTTAAAAATACTTTTGGAATTTATAATGTTTCTCCAAAAATTATTCCAACCAATAATCAAAATGGTATAGGAATTGCAAATATTACTTTTAACAATTCAACAAAAGAAGTTAGTGTTGGTTTGAATACTGGATTTAGCGATGTATTTCCTTTTTCTATAGGGGATAAGGTTTTAATTGAAAACATAAGTGTTGGAGTTGGATCTACAGGTATTGGATATAATTCTTCAAATTACGGATATTCTTTATTTACACTAACTAAAGTTCCCTTTGGTGCTAGTGCTCTTGGGGGAAGCATTGGAATTGTTACTTATAGTTTAAGTGGTTATTTAAATGAAGGAACTATTCCAGGAAATTTTGATTCTTTAAATTCTTCGGGAAGAATTATTGCAGAAAAAGATTTTCCAGTTTTTGATGTAAAATTAAAGAAAAATAATTTTATACTAGGTGAAACAATTATATCAGAGAGTAATACTGGACAAGTTGAAAGTTGGAATAGTGAAATTGAATTACTAAAAGTTTCAACTACAAAGGATTTTAAAGTTGGTGAAATTTTAATAGGAAAAACTTCTAAAACCCAAGCAGCTATCAAATCAAAAATTGATTTTAATGCAGAAGTTGAAATCGAACCTACTTCTATTGTCAAAAATGGATGGAATAGAGAAACTGGATTTTTAAATTATAATACTGAAAGAATTTCTGATAATAATTATTATCAAAAGTTTTCTTATTCTTTAAAATCAAAAATTCCATTAGAAATTTGGGATGATTCAGTAAGTTCTCTCAATCATACTTCAGGGTTTTTAAAATTTAGTGATTTAATTATTGAGTCAAATGATGAAAATTATAAAGGAGTTTATTCGGAATATGATGGAGGTTCTATTGATGTCATAGTTGACATATATGACGAGAAAGATATTAATTGTTATTCAAATTTTGATTTAGTTATAGAAAATTCTTTAAATATTGGATCGGAAATATTTTCTGATGAAATTTATTTCAATTCAAGAGTATTAACTGATTACTATGAATCTTTTGGAAATAGAGTTCTTATAATTGATGATATTAGTACCAGATTTAATAGCAATCCAAGGCCAACAAAATTTTCTATAATTGATTTATTTGATGTCAATATAAAATCTAAAAAATATTTTACTTACGTAAAAGATAAAAGAGATGCTAATGAAGGACAATTTCTTATTGTTTCTTTGTTACAAAATGGATCTAATGGATTTCTCAATCAATATGGTAGAGTTGAAAGTCAAGCAGATCTTGGAAGTTTTGATTTTTTAATATCAGGTTCAGAAGGGCAACTTTTATTTTATCCGACAAAATTTTCGGTAAATAATTATAACGTAAGTTTTGCAAGCTTTGATATTAAAAGTTCAACTTCAGGAATAGGTTCCACTGCTCTTGGAGATGTTGTTGATATTAGATCAACGCAGTCAATAGTATCTCTTGGAACTACTACAAATATAGTTTCTATTGCAACGACATATAGATCATCAAAGTTAATTCTTGAAATTAGTGGAAATAATGGTGAATATGAATTTGATGAATTAAATATTATTCATAATGGGATAGATGTTGAACTATTAGAATATGGACAATTAACCGATCATTCTTTTGGTGCATTTTCAAGTTCTGGTTTGGGAACATATAATGCATATATTTCTGGAAATAATGTAAAGATAGATTTTATTCCAAACGTTGGTATAGCAGCAACAATCAACACTTTAAGAGTTTCTATAGCAAGCACACTATCAACTGGAATAGGAACTCAATATCTTGGATTTGATTCTGAAAATATTTCATTTTTAGATTCTTCTTATGTTTCTATAGCTTCATCATCTTTTCCAGTAGAAAACATAATTGCCAGATACAGTAATGTTTCACCAGATGATCATAATTGTTCATATTATTTAATCAGTATTGAAGATACTACAAATAATAGATATGAAATGTCAGAGGTTATTGTTTTAAATACAAGTTCTACTGCTTATATTACAGAATATGGAAATCTTACTACAAATTCTGGATTAGGAACAGTTGGTGCAGCAGTCTCTTCTTCACACACAAATTTATATTATACTCCTTTATCAAATATTAATGTTCAAGTACGTGTTTTCCAAACAAGTATTCAAATTGTTGATCTAGAAGATAGTCAATCAACTGAGATTGATTTCAATAATGCATTTATTAGTGCTGGGTTTGGATTTTATCAAGGTACAGAAATAGATGTTAGACGATCATTTGAATTGACACATAAACAAAAACCAATATTTCTACAAAATTTTGTCGGAAATGATTCTTCAATAGTCGATATTTCTGAAAATACAATTTCAATACCAGAAAACTTTTTTGTAACTGGAGAAGAAGTTGAATATTCATACAATATAAGTAATGCAAGTCCAATAGGAATTGCATCTACGAGTTTTGTTGGTGTAGGCACTACTAGTCTTCTTCCTGCAGCAGTTTATATAATAAAAATTAATGACAAAAAAATAAAACTGGCAAGATCTGCAGAAGATGCTTTAAAAACAGTTCCAATTCCTTTAGACATAACAAGTCTTGGCATAGGAACAAATCATACTTTTACATCAAAAAATCAAAATACTAAATGTATTATTGCAATCGATAATTATATTCAATCACCAATAGTTTCAACATCAGTTACAACTGGATTAACAACTCATATTGGATTAGTAGATGACGTTATTAGATTTTCTGGAATTGCTTCATTTTTTAGTGGAGATTTGATAAAAATTAATGATGAGATAATGAAAATTAATACAATTGGTATTGGAAGTACTAATCATATTTTAGTTGATCGTCCTTGGATGGGAACAGGATTATCAACACATTCAGAATATTCTGTTGTAACTAAAGTTAATGGTGATTATAATATCGTAGATAATACTTTAAATTTCATAACTGCTCCGCAAGGTCCAATTCCAATTGGAAATATTTTAAATTCACCAGATGAAAGATATTGGGTTGGTGTAACTACTTTTTCAAAATTTCAAGGAAGATCATTTATAAGATCTGCTCCAGAAAACAGTATTGGAGAAACTTATGATACAAATTATGTTTTTGATGACATTTCCCAATCTTTTAATGCAACACAAAAAACATTCACTTTAAAATCAAATAACCAAAATGTAACTGGATTTTCAACAAATAATTCAGTTATATTAATTGATGGAATTTTTCAAGGTGCAACTGGGCAATTACCTATTTTACAAGATTACACTTTACTTGAAAACTCAGGAATTACAAGTATAACTTTTACTGGAACAGCTACTTCTATTTCATACGATCCAAATAATGCAAATATTCCTATTGGTGGTAAAATTGTTTCTGTTGGATCAACTGGTGGGTTTGGATATCAACCTTTAGTATCTGCAGGAGGAACTGCTATTGTTTCAGTTGCAGGAACAATTTCTTCAATTAGTATTGGAAATAGTGGATCTGGATATAGGTCTGGAATTCAAACAAACATAAGAATTGGTATCACAACTTTTACAACTGGTGTTCCATCAATAGAATTTATTGGAACTGGAGCAATTAGTGGTGGAAGAGTTGTTAGTATTGCTATTACAAATCCAGGAACAGGTTATACTTCTACAAATCCACCACTTGTTATATTTGATGCCCCACTTTCATATTCAGATATCCCATTAATTTATAGTTCATCTTCTCCCTCTGGATTTGGAACTCAAGCAACAATTGATATTGTTGTTGGGCAAGGATCGAGTGTAATTGATTTTGAAATTAAAAACATTGGATATAATTATGGACAAAAACAAATATTAACAATTGCTTCTGGTGGTATATCAGGAATTCCAACAGACTTATCGAAACCATTTTTAGAGTTCCAATTATCAATCGAAAAAACAATATCAGATGAATTTTCTGGATGGAATTTTGGTGAACTTGAGGTTCTTGATAAAATTGAAAATCAATTTGATGGGATTAAAAAATCATTTACTATTGCAAAAAATTCTTCACCACTAACAATCAGATCGGCAAAAGGATCCAACATTGATGTTCAAGCAACTTTACTAATATTTTTAAATGATATTTTACAAGTTCCTGGAGAAGGATATAAATTTACAGGGGGAAGTGTAATTACTTTTGCAGAAGCTCCTAGAGGTTCTTCTGGTGATTATACAAGTTCTGGTGATAAGTGTAAAATTTTATTCTATAAAGGTAGTGGAGATGTTGATGTAGTTTTTCGTGATGTTTTAGAAACTGTAAAAACTGGTGACAATTTAACAATAAAAAATCAAGAAAAAAGATTAGTTACAAATATAGTTTCCTCCGATACCGTTGAAACAAATCCTTACAATGGAAATGGAATTGATTCCAATTCATCCAACTTAAGAACAGTTGAATGGTGCAAACAAACTGCGGATAAAGTTATAAATGGTCAAATTGTAAGCAAAAGTAGAATTTTAAATGAGGCACTTATTAATCCAACAACAAATATTATACAATCTGTTGGAACTGGGTCTACAATTGTTTATGTTGAGAGTGTGAGAAGTTTCTTTGATTCTGTTAAGGAAAACGAAACACCTACAAACATAAAGAAGATTGTTTTAATCTCTCAAGATTCTATTGTTGGAGCGTCTGCAACAGCAGTCGTTTCAATTGCTGGCACAATCTCCTCTATAATAATTAGTGATGGTGGAGTTGGATATAGTACAGCACCAGAGATAACAATTGGAAACCCAGTTGGACTTGGAACTACACAAAGAGCTTCTGCATCTTCAATTATTTCTATTGGTGGAACAGTTTCGTCAATAATAATTTCATCTCCTGGAACTGGTTACACATCAACAAATCCACCACAAGTTCTTATTGAAGTTCCAGAAATAATTTATGAAATTAATACTTCAAATTCATATGAAGGAGATTTTGGTATTATTGTTGGATTTGGAACAACAACATCAAGTGGTCAAGATCAAATAATTTTTGATTTTTATATTCCAAATAATTCTTTTCTTAGAAACACATCAATAGTATCCACAGCAGTTACAGTTAGCACACTAAATACTGGTGATTATTTTGTAGTATCAAATTCTAATGTTGGATTGGCAATAACTTCAATATCTTCATTGAGAATTGCAGATAGCACAACAATTGGAGTTGGAACTCAATTTGTTGATAATGTATATCAAGCCAAATTAGTTTCTACAATATTATCTGAGGTTATCGGGATAGGTACAACATATGTAAGAAGAGTTTATGCTCCAATATCTACAATTGGTGTAGGTACTATACAATTTTCTTCAACTTTTATTACATTCGATTCAACACCATTTACATTTGATTCTCTTAGTGGAGGAGGTTCTTATACTGGAATTATTACAACTTTCAATTCTTTTGGTAATTTTAATTGGGGAAAAATAATTCTTGGTAATAGAAATAGTTTTGAATCATTTAATTTTTATGGACTAAATGGAATTAGTGGAATATCAACATCTGCAATCGTTAGTAGATTAAGTCCTTTAAAATATAATAATTATCTTTAATCTAAATACTTATAAACTAAAATATCCATAATGGCAAGAGTAGCAATAAACACAGGAGCATCTGCAAATGATGGATTAGGTGATAATCTAAGAACTGCTGGTGGAATTCTCAACAGTAATTTTTTAGAACTTTATACTTATTTGGGAGCAGGAAGTACAACAGTTCTCTCTGCTCCAATATGGAGTTCTACAAATGCAGGGATTAACACACTAAGAA
>Ga0181349_1000620_pt1 | contig 15156 bp, 18 predicted proteins | sample Su13VDMM110SD_FD_130106 | JGI IMG/M metagenome (GOLD analysis project Ga0181349, IMG submission 130106) | Freshwater viral communities from Lake Michigan, USA - Su13.VD.MM110.S.D | ecosystem: Environmental > Aquatic > Freshwater > Lake | place: USA: Michigan | collected 2013-07-16 | reverse complement strand
CCTGCAATCCCATTTGATGGAACGGTGTTTAAGTTCGCATCAGCCTATAAGGCAAACGACTTTGCCAGCGTTACAACGGGCGCTGTTGCGGTAGACCCCAGCGGAACCATCCCCACGGTAACGCAGCTATCGCTTGGTGGCGGCGTAAGCGCGGGTATCCTCAACGGCCACATCCGCACGTTCACCTACTACAACTCACGTGTCACCGACGCACAATTGCAGGAACTCTCGGCTCCGCTATTGGGTCCGTCTCTTAACCTTGATTTCCTGACCGGTACGTTGGACAGCCGCATCACATTCACCCGCTCCACCACGGGGACGTTTGTGGGTAGCGATGGTCTGATCCAGACAGCGGCAATCAACGTTCCACGCTTCGATTATGATCCGGTCACGCTGGCTCCAAAGGGTCTGCTGATTGAGGAGCAGCGAGCGAACTTGGTATTGCAGTCACAGGATTTTGACAACGCAAGTTGGTCAAAATCAGGCAGCAACGCCACTGCAAACGCAACGACTTCTCCTGATGGCACAACGAACGCCGACAGAGTAACGGCTAACGGCAATTCTGGCCCACACGTCGCTCAACAAACCTTCACATACACGGCGGTAGCACACACACTTAGTGTTTACGCCAAGAAAGATACGAACAACTTTGTGCAGTTGCGCTTTGGGGCAGCGGCGGCTGCTAATGGATTTGCAAACTTTGATCTGAACGCTGGCACTATTGGCACAATCGGTGCTGGTCTATCTGCGGCTTCGATAACGCCAGCGGGTAACGGATGGTATCGCTGCACCATTACCGGGACGACTACAGCTGCAGTCGGTAGTAATTTAGGTTTTTACGTAGTGACTGACGCAACTGCATCTAACGGACAAAGTAACACGCTGAACACGTCGCTTTTCCTCTACGGCGCGCAAATTGAAGTCGGATCGTTTGCCACCAGCTATATCCCAACGGTGGCTTCCACGGTCACGCGCGATCCTGACACCGCAGTGATGACGGGAGCAGACTTCACATCGTGGTACAACTACAATGAGGGGTCGATTGCCGTCACCGCTAGTAGCTTCCGTGGAACGGCAGGGGGTGCCCGCAATTTTCAATTTGATAATGGTACAAATGAATACGTCATCGGCACCTTCGGGGACATTTTACTTTTCTTAAATGACGACGCCGTTCCTTTCTCTATCGAAATTACTCCCACACCTCCGGTTCCCCTTGATGGCACGGTGTATAAGTTTGCATCTGCATGGAAAGCAAATGACTTTGCCAGCGTCACAACAGGCGCTGTGGGAACGAATACGGGCGCGCCCATGCCGTCTAATATAAGTCAACTGCTCCTTGGTAGCGCGACTGGGGGCGGCAATCTTAACGGCCACCTCCGCAACATTGTTTACTATTCGACACGTCTTACCAACACGCAGCTAAGGGCACTCTGGACATGATTGACCTTTATCTTAGGGCCAACACCGAAGCAGAAATGCTTCTCGCGCTGACCGCTGCGAGCGTCATTAACGATAAAGGTTTCCCGGTGAGGGGCGTGTCAGTCGATCATATCGGTGAGATCGAAGGCGCTACCGGTTACCACACCAACCTGCGTCTAATGGAAGACATCGACACCTCGGCGCTTCTCGGTTACATTATAAACACCCCGGCGACGCCGTATCGGGTCTGGGCATAAAGGGACCGATTATGCGACCGAGTCGAGGTATGGGGGCTATAAGTAAGTCCAAGATGCCAAAGGCGAAGAAGCGTATGGCTGAAGGCGGTAGCGTCAAGGACGAGTGCTACTCCAAGGTTAAGGCGCGATACAAAGTCTTTCCTTCCGCCTATGCCTCGGGTGCTATCTCCAAGTGCCGTAAGGTCGGTGCCAAGAACTGGGGTAACAAAGGTGGCAGTTCGTAAAACCGAGAAAGGCGCTTCGCTCAAGCGCTGGTTCCAAGAGGACTGGAAGGACGTCCGTACAGGTAAAGCCTGCGGGCGACAGCCGGGTGAGAAGCGCGGCACACCTTACTGTAGACCCAGCAAGCGTATTTCTGATAAGACCCCCAAGACGTCGTCGGAGATAACTCCCACGGAGAAGAAGACGCGTATCGCTCAGAAAAAGCGGTTGGGACAGCCTCCCGGTGCGCCTAAGCGCGTACAGGCAGTGCGGAGACAGAAATGACCACGACCGGCACAACGACGTTCAATCTAAACCTCAACGACCTTGTTGAAGAGGCGTTTGAACGCTGTGGTGCTGAGCTTCGGACGGGCTATGACCTGCGCACGGCGCGGCGTAGCCTCAACCTACTTACCATCGAGTGGGCCAACCGTGGCATCAACCTGTGGACCATCGAGCAAGGCTCGATCCCCATGGTTCAGGGGCAGATCATCTACGATCTCCCTGCCGATACGATTGACCTGCTGGAACAAGTTATCCGTACTAACGCAGGTGCGACCTCGAACCAGCTTGATATCAACATCAACCGTATCAGCGCTGACACCTACATCACGATCCCGAACAAGAACGCGCAAGGGCGTCCTATTCAGGTGTGGATCAACCGCCAGTCAGGCGCAAACTACCCAACCACGGGAGTTGCTTATCCGCAGATCAATGTGTGGCCCGCCCCGGATCAGAGCAACTACTACACCTTTTTCTACTACCGACTGCGTCGTATTCAGGATGCCGGTAACGGTATCAACACGCAGGACATCCCGTTCCGCTTCTTGCCATGCATGGTAGCTGGGTTGGCGTACTACCTGTCGCTAAAAATCCCGAACGCTATGGACCGCGCCGGGATGCTGAAGCAGATGTACGACGAAGCTTGGCAGCAGGCTGCTGACGAAGACCGGGAGAAGGCTCCTCTGCGGATTGCTCCGCGCCAAATGTTCTATTAGATTATGTCTCACGGCCCACTGTTCTTGGCATGGGCTGCGGGGTTTTTCGACGGCGAAGGCTCTGTTTTTATTGAAATAGCCAAGAATAAAAACACCCGGCGTGGAGTACGTAACCTGCTAACCGCGTCCGTTACTCAGACATCTACCCCGTGTCTGAACCTGTTCAAGGAGTATTTTGGCGGTAGTATAGCGGCGATAACCCCGAACCGGCGGCAACACATGAACAACTCTGTGTGCTACATGTGGCGCGTACGCAGCAAAGATGCGATAGCGTTCCTTGAAGCCATAGCTCCTTATGTGGTAGTGAAGAAGGAGCAAGTAGAGTTAGCGCTCCAGTATCCACTTATGTCGGCAGACGGTAGGAAATATGCGGGTCACTATAACCCCCTACCTGACGAGGTTCATAACCGGCGTATGGAAATAGGGCAAAAACTCAGAGACATCCGAGCGTCGATGAAGACGGCTTCGGTAGTTAAGTAGGAGGTACGATGCCCAATCCGTTTGCCTCCGGTAAGAAGGCCATTGCGGAGTGTGACCGTTGTGGCTTTCGCTATAAGCTCAAGCAGCTTAAGAGCCTCACCATCAAGACCAAGACCGTCAATATCCTTGTGTGTCCGACGTGCTGGGAAGCTGACCAACCTCAGTTGCAGCTGGGCATGTACCCGGTTAATGACCCTCAGGCACTGCGCAACCCGCGCCCCGACGTCAGCTACCGGCAGGCGGGTATGACCGGGCTTAAGATAAAGACCCAAGGTGAAGTGCCAGCGAATAACCAACTAGCCTTTGGTGGCCCCAGTGATGGTAGTCGAGTGATCCAGTGGGGCTGGGGTCCTGTAGGGCTGAATAATCCTTTGGCTTTGCCTGATCTCCCAAATACGCTATTAGGGCAAGGTCAGGTAGGCACTGTGACGGTAACGACGGGGAACTGAGATGGCTAAGTTCAGCATGAAGAAGATGGGCAATGAGGTTGGCCCTGCCAGCGTTTACGCCGCTCCACACACGATGACCGGCGGTACCGATATCAATCTCGGTAACAACGGCTACCCAAACAACATCCCTAACACTCAAACGCTGCGTACCCGTGGTACTAAGAACACCACTCGAGGTAACAGCAGCAGCACGAAGATGGGCTGATGAACTACGCTACTCTGTTCGAGACCATTAAGGGGTACGTCGAAAACGACTTCCCCAACACCTCGTGGACGGACTCCGCTGGTACGGGGACCGTGACGCTGACATCTACCGAACAGATTAACACGTTTATTCAGCAGGCTGAGCAGCGCATCTACAACATGGTCCAGCTTCTGGACCTGCGCAAAAACGTAACCGGTACCGTCACAACGGGGAACAAATACCTCTCGGTGCCGTCCGACTGGCTGGCTAACTTCTCGTTGGCTGTGATTGATGCCAGTGGAAACTACAGCTATCTGCTGAACAAGGATGTAAACTTCATCCGTGAGTCGTTCCCGAATTCGTCCAGCACCGGTATCCCGACGCACTACTCCTACTTCGACGAGAACTCATACATCCTCGGCCCCACGCCCGATGCAAACTACGCGGTTGAGCTTCATTATTTCTACTACCCACCGTCCATTGTGACAGCGGGTACGTCGTGGATTGGAGACAACTTCGATAGCGTATTGCTCTACGGCTCCCTGCTCGAAGCTTATACCTTTATGAAGGGCGAGCAGGATGTTATAACCGGGTACCAGAAGCGGTACGACGAAGCGATGGCGATGCTCAAGCAGCTTGGCGAGGGCAAGAATCGGCAGGATATGTATCGTAGCGGTCAAGTCCGCTACCCAGTGAGGTAACCTATGATTAGCACACCCGCAGGCGGCGATATCGGTAGTGTCATGGTGAAGACGACGGAGGGACGTGGTTTCACGCCCGAAGAGATTGCTGAACGCGCGCTGGACAAGATTATCTATGTCGGAGCGCAGTCGCACCCGGCTATTCGTGACCAAGCCGAAGCTTTCAGAAACAACATCCGGCAGGTGCTTGTGTATTATATGCACGAAGCGGTGCGGTCGCATAACGTCACTCTGGTAAGCAAGTTTAAACAAGCGGGTCATCCAGAGCTGATCCCGATCCTCGACATGTAAGGAGACTTCAAATGGCAATCACGCAAGCTATGTGCAACAGCTTCAAGGGCGAGCTTATGCTGGCCGTACACGATTTTCGTGCTACCGCTGGCGATACGTTTAAGTTTGCCATGTACACCTCGTCGGCTACGATTGACGCGAATACTACCGCGTATTCGGCCACAAACGAAGTGACGGGCACCAACTACACTGCTGGCGGCGGTACACTGACGCGTGCCGGTGTGGGCACGACCAATACATCTGCTTCGGCGGGTACTGGCTTCACCGACTTTGCGGACTTGACCTTTACCAACGCGACCGTCACGGCGCGCGGTGCGTTGATCTACAATACCACCCCGTCAGCCCTTTCAAACGCAGGTGGTACGTTGACCAACGCTGCGGTATGTGTGCTGGACTTCGGCTCAGATAAGACCTCGACGGCAGGTGACTTTACTATCATCTTCCCGGCATTTGATGCCACAAACGCAATCATTCGGATTAGTTGATGTGAGCTTCTGGGACCGCTTTGAGAGCAGCCGCGACGGCATCGAGGACACGGTTGAGTTTACGATCCGTACGGCGGTCGTCACCTTGGCTTGTGTTGTGTTGGTCGTCGTGGCTGCGCTAGTCATTGGCCTGTTTGCTCCAGATCATCTGGTAGATAGCGACAAGGTCTTCGAGATCGTCGGCCCCGCGTTCAACATGGTTATCGGCGCGTTCGTCGGCCTGCTGGGTGGTCTGAGCCTCAACGCCAATGCGCGTGATAAGAAGCCAGAAGAGCCCGCTCCGGTTGAGCCTGTCGCCCCCGTGGTTGACGACGATGGCATGGCTCCGTGGGAGAAGTACCGCAACGACCTGCGTTATGATGCCAACGGCGACGGCGTGGTTGATGAAGCTGATTTTCCTGACTGGCGCAATCCGGGGGCGTAGCGATGGGTAACCTCTCCACCGTTGAACTAATCGGTCAACTTTGGCCGTTGGTTCTGGCGTTCATCTCGCTGGTGATTATTCTCGCCAAGATGGACGTGCGCCTTGCAGTGGTTGAGGAGAAGATCAAGACGCTGTTTGATCTATGGAACAAAAGCAAATGAGCCTCGTAAACCTACAGCAGAAGATCGGCGTCACCGCCGACGGCGCGTTCGGCCCCGGTACGCTTAAGGCTGCTGCTGCCTACTATAAGCTATCGCCCAACCGCGCTGCTCACTTCTTTGCCCAGACGGCGCATGAGAGCGGTAACTTCACGGCGTTCAGCGAGAACCTGAACTACGGCGCGAAGGGCTTGCGCGGTATCTTTGGCAAGTACTTCCCCACGGACGCTATGGCTAAGATGTATGAGCGTCAGCCGCAGAAGATTGCTAACCGCGTCTACGCCAGCCGCATGGGTAACGATGATGAGTGGTCGGGAGATGGCTGGAAGTACCGTGGGCGCGGCGCGCTACAACTGACGGGTAGGCTGAACTACCAAGCGTTCTCAGATTACATCAAGCGTCCGGACGTGCTGACGAACCCTGATCTGGTGGCTACCGAACTCTGCTTTGAGAGCGCCTTGTGGTTCTTTGATAAGAACAAGCTCTGGGGCATCTGCGACCAAGGTATCAACGATGCTGCTATCCTTGCGCTGACCAAGCGCATCAACGGTGGCACCCATGGCCTTGATGACCGTATGGCGAAGACGAAGAAGTTTACTGAGTGGCTGACATGATCCCTAACCCCATTATGATATACGCAGCGGCGGGCGCTCTTATCTTCGGCGCAGCCGCAGGGTACAAAGTCCGCGATTGGCAGTGTGACGCAGCGTACGCAAAGGCTATGGAAAAGGCTGAGAAGCAGCGCGTCAAAAAGCAAGAGGTGGTAGATGACGTTTCTCAAGCATACGAAGATGAGCGTGACAAAGCTAATGTCACGACAACTGAGCGCATCAACACCATTCGTGAGGTATACAAAACGGTTCCTACCGTTCCTCCTGATTGTTCCGCTCCTGATGCTGTGCGTAAGCTGCTCGAAAGCGGTGTCCGTGACGCCAATGCCGCGTCCTCCGGTGAACCTAGCGTCGAAGTGCCCGACACTCCAAACCCCGCCGTTGACACTGATTGACCCTGATCGGGCGCTTTGGGAAGGGGATATGATTGCAAAATATGCGGATTGTAGTAGAAAGCATCGCTTGTTGGTCAAGGCGTGGGAAGACGCAGTAGCTGTAAAATGACGCTTGGCTCTGAGGAGAAAAGACATGCTTACTGGCTACAAAACCCACGTCGTCGTTGGTGACGCTTCGCTGACCGCGTTTGCCCGCAATGGCGTGAAGTAAGTAAACGTCCATGGCGGACGTATCCGTAAGCATTACGGGTGTATCCGCTGAAACCTCCAACGGTCTCGGCTGGGGTATAGGGACGTGGGGTAGGGGAGCGTGGGGCTCTTCGGTTAGCAACTGTCAGTTTGACTTTAGTGCCGACACCACCCTCACAGGCGTAACTAACACAGGTGCCCTTGGCACTGCAGCCGTCCGAGCTAAAGCCAACGTCCCCGAAACAGGTGTAACTGGCACAGGTGCCATCGGCACCGTAGCTGCTCAGTCTGTAGTCAGCGTCACCCTTACGGGTGTATCCGCTGAAACTTCCAACGGTCTCGGCTGGGGTATAGGCACGTGGGGTAGAGGAGCGTGGAGCTCCTCAGTCACTAACTGCGAGTTTGTCTTTGGTGCCAGCACCACCCTCACAGGCGTAGCCGGCACAGGTACCATTGGTACCGTAGCCGTCCGAGCTAAAGCCAACGTCCCCGAAACAGGTGTAACTGGCACAGGTGCCGTTGGCACCGTAACCACCCGAGCTAAAGCCAATACTACCCTTACGGGCGTGTCTGCTGAAACCTCCAACGGTCTCGGCTGGGGTGTAGGGGAGTGGGGGCGTGGAGCGTGGAGTTCCTCGGCTAGCAACTGCGAATTTTCCCTTAGTACCAACATCACCGTCACAGGCGTAACTAGCACAGGTACCATTGGTACCGTAGCCGTCCGAGCTAAAGCCAACGTCCCTGAAACAGGTGTAACCGGCACAGGTGCCATCGGCACCGTAGCTGTTGAAGCCGGGATTAATATCACTCTCACAGGTGTATCCGCTGAAACCTCCAACGGTCTCGGCTGGGGTATAGGGACGTGGGGGAGAGGGGCGTGGAGCTCTTCGGCCACTAACTGCGAGTTTGTCTGTGACGCAAACGTCCCTGAGACGGGCGTAACCGGCACAGGTGCCCTCGGTACTGTAACCATTGGAATTGCGGCCAACACCAATCTAACAGGTGTAACTGGCACAGGTGCCGTTGGCGCTGCAGCCGTCCGAGCTAAAGCCAATACTACCCTCACAGGCGTGTCTGCTGAAACCCCCAACGGTACTGGTTGGGGTGTAGGGACATGGGGTAGAGGGACGTGGAACTCCTCAGTTAGCAACTGCGGATTTATCTGTGACGCCAACATCACCGTCACAGGTGTAACTGGCACAGGTGCCCTTGGCACTTCAGCCGTCCGAGCTAAGGCCAATACTACTCTCACAGGCGTAACTGGCACAGGTGCCGTTGGCACTGTAACCGCTCAAGCTAAGGCTAACACTACCCTCACAGGCGTAGCTGGCACAGGTGCCCTTGGCACCGTAACCACTAAGGCTGCTTACTACCTAACAGGCGTAACCGGCACAGGTGCCATTGGCACTGTAACTACTCGGTCTACCTACTACCTAACAGGCGTAACCGGCACAGGTGCCATTGGCACTGCGACCATCCAGTCTCCAACCAGCGTCACCCTTACGGGTGTATCCGCTGAAACCCCCAATGGTCTTGGCTGGGGCGAAGGGACGTGGGGTAGAGGGGCGTGGAGCTCCTCGGTTAGCAACTGCGAGTTTATCTGTGACGCAAATATACCGGTTACAGGCGTAACTGGCACAGGTGCCCTTGGTACCGTAGTCGTCCGAGCTAAAGCCAACGTCTCCGAAACGGGTGTGGTAGGCACAGGTGCTATTGGCACTGTAGATGCTGAAGCCGGGATTAACGTCACCCTTACGGGTGTATCCGCTGTAACCTCCAACGGTCTCGGCTGGGGCGTAGGAACATGGGGGAGAGGGGCGTGGAGCTCCTCGGCTAATAACTGCGAAATTATCTGTGACGCAAACGTCTCCGAAACAGGCGTAATTGGCGCAGGTGTCATTGGTACTGTAGTCGTTGGAATTGCGACCAACATCACCCTAACAGGTGTAGTCGGCACGGGTGCCGTTGGCACCGTAACCACCAGAAATGCAATCAGCGTCACCCTTACGGGTGTATCCGCTGAAACCTCCAACGGTCTTGGCTGGGGTTTAGGGACGTGGGGGCGTGGGGCGTGGAGCTCTTCAGCCACCAACTGTGAGTTTATCTGCGACGCAAATATACCGGTTACAGGCGTAACTGGCACAGGTGCCCTTGGCACTGCAGCCGTCCGAGCTAAGGCCAATACTACTCTCACAGGCGTAACTGGCACAGGTGCCGTTGGCACCATAGCTACGGGAACTGGGGTTAGCGTCACCCTTACGGGTGTGTCCGCCGAGACCTCCCCGGCTAGCAACTGCGAGTTTATCTGCGACGCAAATATACCGGTTACAGGCGTAACTGGCACAGGTGCCCTTGGCACTGCAGCCGTCCGAGCTAAAGCCAACGTCGTCCTCACGGGTGTAGCCGGCACAGGTGCCATCGGCACCGTAACCGCCGGGGCTAGAAGTAGCGTCACCCTTGCGGGCGTGTCTGCTGAAACCTCCAACGGTCTTGGCTGGGGTGTAGGGACGTGGGGTAGAGGAGCATGGAGCTCTTCGGCCACTAACTGCGAGTTTATCTGTGACGCCAACATCACCGTCACAGGCGTAACTGGCGCAGGTGTCATTGGTATTATAGACGCTGGGCCTACCGCCAACGTCGTCCTCACAGGCGTAGTCGGCACAGGTGCCATTGGCACTGCAGCCGTCCGAGCTAAGGCCAATACTACCCTCACAGGTATAGCCGGCACAGGTACGATAGGCACTGTTGCTGTAGTTAGCAGAAAAATTGTTCTTCTTACCGGTGTCGAAGCCACTGGTGCTGTGTCCAGAGTGACAATCTGGATTGTTATCAACGACAACCAGACACCCGATTGGCAAGCTGTTAACGACTCGCAGAGCGTAACTTGGGCTGCTATAAACGATAGCCAGACGCCGAGCTGGGTCTCAGTAAACGACTCACAGAGCGTAACTTGGGTTGCTGTAAACGATAGTCAGACGCCGAGCTGGGTTTCAGTGAACGACTCGCAGAGCGTAACTTGGGCTGCTATAAACGACAATCAGACATCCAATTGGCAGGCTGTTGACGACTCGCAAAGCGTAACTTGGTCTGCTATAGACGATAGTCAGACGCCAAACTGGACCTCAGTGAATGACTCGCAATCCACCACATGGGGTGCTATAAACGACGGCAACACTGTGGTATGGACCGAAATACCGACGTAGGAGACCGAGATGCCTAGCACATACAGCGCACTTGCAATTCAGTTGATGGCTACGGGTGAAAACAACACCACGTGGGGTGACGTCACGAACGTCAACCTTGGTACGACTATGGAAGAGGCGATTGTCGGCACCGAAAATGTCCCCTTTACCACTACTGATGTGACCCTATCACTCTCCAACTCCAACGTTTCGCAATCTACGCGCAACCTGCGTCTTAACCTGACGGGCACTCCCGCCTCTGCCTTCAACCTCATCGTCCCTACTACGGCGGGTACGGCTTCGGCTGCGTTTGAAAAGCCTTACATCATCAACAACACCACAGGGCAGACAATCACTGTCAAAACCTCCGCAGGCACAGGCGTTGCCGTCCCTACTGGTAAGACCATGTGGGTTTACGCAAATGGCACTAACGTCGTAGACGTAGTTACTCACCTCTCGTCAGTCACGCTTGGTTCTGCTCTCCCAATTGCGTCTGGTGGCACTGGGTCTACCTCGACAACCTTTTGTAACGTCCAAACGAACGTAGTGGGTACGCTACCCATCGCCAATGGCGGCACTGGGTCTACCTCGACAACTTTTTGTAACGTCCAAACGAACGTAGTGGGTACGCTACCTATCGCTAACGGCGGGACGAACGCCACGACTGCTGCGGGTGCGCGCACCGCACTTGGTGCGACCACGGTTGGCGCGAACGTCTTCACACTCACCAACCCCAGCGCAATTACCTTCCCTCGTTTCAACGCAGACAACACGGTCAGCGCCCTTGATGCGGCGACTTTCCGCACGGCCATCGGCGCGGGTACGGGTGGCGGCTCCGTGACCTCCGTGGCAGGTACTGGTTCGGCCAACGGCCTGTCTCTTTCTGGTACGGTTACCAGTACTGGCAACATCACGTTGGGTGGTAGCGTCACATCGGTGAACGCAACGGCGACCATTGACGGCGTTGTCATCGGGTATAGAAACATCCCGCGTTCCACGACGACGACCACGATTGCTGCTACGGACGTTGGAAAGTGTATCGCTGTCACTGCTAATATCGCTCTTCCTGCTAACACTACTACTTTTGCAGCAGGGGACTCGATCTCGATTTACAACAATAGCGCGTCGTCCATCACAATCACGCAAGGGGCTAGCATTACTCTCTATCTGGGGGGTACGGCGACGACGGGTAACCGCACATTGGCCCAGCGCGGTATTGCTACAATTTGGTTCAATAGCACTAGTGATGCAGTCATCTCTGGTGCGGGAGTCAGCTAATGAGCGGTATTCAGATGGCACTACTTGGGTTGGGTAGGGGTTTTGCTCCCGTCACCAACACCTACACGTCTGGCACTGCTGCTACTGAAACAGTGCCTGCCGGCGCTACGCAGGTTGTCATCACACTGGATGGTGGCGGCGGCGCTGGGGGTTTCAACACCGACAATCTAGGTGGCGGCGGTGGCGGCGGTAGCCGCTCAATCAAGACTATCGCGGTGATTGGTGGCAATACCATGACCTACTCGGTCGGCGGCGCTGTCGGCGGGCGTGGTAGCCCCAGCGGCACTGGCACAGCGGGTAACGCCTCAAGCGTATCGGGCACCGTCTCTGGCGGCTCCGTAAGCATGACCGCCAACGGTGGAGGCGGTGGCACTTCAGGTTCTGGCGGCGCGGGTGGTACAGCTACGGGCGGTGATACTAACACTTCAGGCTCCGCAGGTCTCGACGTTTCAGATGACGGCGCAGGGGGTGCTGGCGCAAGTGGAGCCGCAGGTGGCAGCTACCTTGGAACAATCAACGGTACGGCCCCCGGCGGCGGTGGCGGCGGTAGTGGGCCAGATGCTGGGTCTCCCGGTACCCCAAATTCTGGTACGGGTGCGCGCGGTCAAGTTTCGTTTGCGTACACATAAAAGGTGGGTAGCTAATGCCCTTCATTAAGCTCCAGTTTAAGCCGGGTGTGAACCGCGACCAGACCGACTACTCCAACGAGGGTGGCTGGTTTGAGTGCGACAAAATCCGGTTTCGCTCGGGCTACCCGCAGAAACTCGGCGGCTGGGTAAAGGCTTCACCTACGGCGTTTGTCGGTGTGTGCCGCCAGATGTGGAACTGGATCACTACCTACTCAGACAACTTGCTTGCGCTGGGTACGAACGAGCGCGTCTATATTGAGAACGGCGGTGTCTACCATGACATCACTCCTTTTGACCCGGCGTTGGCTGGGTCAAACACAATTGCAACGTCAAACGGCACCAAGACAATTACGGTAACCACGACGACCGCGCTTCCTTCGTGGCTCAATACGGGCGAACCTGTAAAGATTGCAGGTGCTATTGCCGTTGGCGGTATTTCTGCAATTCACATTAATGGTATCCGGGACGTAACTGTTACTGGGGCCAATGCGTTTACCTTTACCTCAACTAGCCCAACCAATGCCACTTCTAGTGCGTCTATTAGTGGTGCAGGGTACACTGTGCAGACCCAAATCGAACCGGGCAACGCAATTACCATTGCTGGCCTCGGCTGGGGTGCTGGTACTTGGGGGCGTGATACTTGGGGGCTCGGGGCTTCTAACGGAGGTGTTAACCTACCTCAACGTGACTGGTGGTTTGACAACTTCGACAACGATCTTGTGATGAATATCCGCAACGGTGCAGGTTACTGGTGGGAACGAGGCGCGGTAGACAATCCCACTACTGCATTGGCTGCACATGCGATAACGCTTCAAGACTACGCTACGGCACAAAGTAAGGACCCTGCTGCTGTCCCCGACCAGATTATGCAGTTGCTGGTATCGCAGCAGGATAGGCACCTTATCGCCTTCGGGGCTTCGCCCTACCTCAGTGCAGATTTTGACCCCATGCTTATCCGCTGGGCGGCTCAAGATAGCCCCGGCGACTGGACTCCGTCCGAGTTCACCTCGGCTGGTGACATCCGTGTTTCCCGTGGTTCGCGTATTGTTCGCGCGGTCCCAACCCGCCAAGAAGTCCTAGTCTGGACCGATAGCCACCTCTACACACTCCAATACCTCGGCACGGCGGATGTGTTTGGGCTTCAGGAGTATGCGGATAACATCTCTGTCGCTTCCTCCCGGAGCATGATATCTATAGCAAACATTGTCTATTGGATGGGTAAAGAGAACTTCTACGCCTATACAGGTCGCGTCGAGACACTACCCTGCACCCTGCGTGACCACGTGTTTAACAATATCAACCTCAATCAAACCGATCAGATTATCTGCGGTACTAATGGGCAGTGGAACGAAGTCTGGTGGTTCTACCCGACTGCAGATAGCAACTACAACAACGCCTATGTGATCTATAACTACATAGAACAAATCTGGTACTACGGCTCAATTGACCGTACGGCATGGCTTGATACCTCACTGCGCGATTTCCCGTTGGGGGCGAACACGCCGGTTACCGGCAATAGTGTCGTTGTGATTACCGGCGATGGCTATCTCTACAACCACGAGAACGGCGCGAACGACGACACGCTGCCCATTGATAGCTACATCCAGTCCTCACCCTTTGACATCGGTGACGGAGACAACTTCATGCTGATCCGCCGCATCATCCCTGACGTTAGCTTTAATGGGTCTACAGTGGCTAGCCCAGAAGCAACGCTGACTGTGATCCCACGTAACTTCCCCGGTGGCTCGGCTCAGTCTGACGCTGCGGATAGCCAGCGCGTGATCCAGACTACGGCTAATCAGTACACCGATCAGGTCTTCATGCGCGCCCGTGCGCGTCAGATGGCGTTTAAGATCAGGTCTGAAAACCTTGGTGTTCAATGGCAGCTTGGTGCGCCGCGCCTCGATGCTCGTCAGGATGGTTCACGCTAATGGCAATGGATAAGTTCCGGTTCCCCCCGCTGCCTAACCCACCCACAAGGTGGGACGCGCAGTATATGCGACAGGTCCTCCGCGTGCTGGAGAACTACTTCTCTCAGCTTGACTCGCGTACTCCCAACAACGCCGAGAAGTACACAGCCACTACGTTCAATGGTATAGCCGCCATGGAGAACGTGACTACGGCAGAGAAGAACGCCCTGACCCCTGACGCTGGCTGGGTGGTTTTTGATACTGATCTCGATAAGCTTTGTGTATATAACGGGTCTGCTTGGCAGACTGTGACTTCGACGTAGGGAACAACCATGAACCAGCAGATGGCGCAGCATATCCAGTCGCAGGGTCGCGGTGACGACTCTGTGCTGGTGCACATGACTCCGGGTGAAGTCAGTGGGTTGCAGGCTCTTGCCATGGCGCATGGTGGCTCCCTTACGATCAACCCTGAGACGGGCCTCGTTGAAGCGGGCCTCCTCGGTAAGCTGCTGCCTATGATCTTGGGTGCGGCTGGTATGGCCTTCGGTATCCCTCCAATCTGGATGGGTGCGCTCGGTGCGATAGGCGGTACAGCTATTACGGGTGACCTTAAGCAAGGTCTCATGGCTGGCCTCGGCGCGTTCGGTGGTGCTTCGCTGGCTGGTGCTGCTGGTATTGGTGGTGCGATCTCTAAGAATGCTCTTGGTATTATGGGTAACGCCGGTAGCGGTATGGCCAAAGCGGCTGCTGGTGCTGCTGGCGCTGGCGGTGCTGGTACAGGTATAACCGGAGCTTCTCTGCCCGGTACGACTGTTGGCGGTACAACTGTCGCTGGCACTACAATTCCCGGCGCAGGAGCTATACCTAGTTTTGGGTTGGAACCTCTTAAGGTTGCGTCTACAGGTTTAGGCGCTG
>Ga0181349_1000619_pt1 | contig 15157 bp, 20 predicted proteins | sample Su13VDMM110SD_FD_130106 | JGI IMG/M metagenome (GOLD analysis project Ga0181349, IMG submission 130106) | Freshwater viral communities from Lake Michigan, USA - Su13.VD.MM110.S.D | ecosystem: Environmental > Aquatic > Freshwater > Lake | place: USA: Michigan | collected 2013-07-16 | reverse complement strand
TCCCTTAGAACGCAAAGAAAAAGTCCTGGCCTGGCTTAGAGCAAATGGCACACAGTGCGACAAAGAACAGGTATCAAAAATTTACAACAGTTTGGCACACTTACTGGGCACAGCAGACGATGCGGAGGTTCGAGCTGTGACATATGAAATGTACCGGAATGCAAAATAAATGGATGGGATCCAATGGTTCCCGGTAGTGCCACCTAGTTATGCAAACATAGACGGCATACTAGCCGATGTCCATGCAAGAAAAAATCAAGAAAAGTGGGAAGAATACAACAAACAACTAGTTGAAAAAATACATCTAAGAGATTACTTGTATGATTTGTATTTGAAAAAAGCACACGAAAATCATATACGCATGGAAATATTCCATGTAAGTACTATAGACTTTTATGTGTGACAATTATTAAATCAACAATCTTTTGGCAAATAAATGAACGAATTACTTTATACTTTAATAGTCACACATATAACCATAATATGCGTGACATTATTCTTACACCGCGGTCAAGCACACCGTGGTATTATTTTTAGTCCTGTACTAGAACACTTTATGCGAGCATGGCTATGGCTTACCACTGGCATGGTCACAAAGCAATGGGTAGCCATACATCGCAAACATCATAGATTCACAGAAGAAGCAGACGATCCACACAGCCCACATGTGTATGGTGTCTGGCAGGTGTTGTTCAAGGGCGCAGGACTTTATCATTTGGCAAGTAAAGATGCTGGCATGGTCAACACATATGGTGCAGGAACACCCGATGATTGGATAGAACAAAATTTATACACCAAACACAGCAGACTAGGTATCATGCTTATGTTACTGATAGATGTTTTATTATTTGGTTGGATTGGTTTTGTAGTATGGGGTATCCAAATGATATGGATACCTTTCTGGGCCGCCGGGGTTATCAACGGTCTAGGTCACTGGTGGGGGTATCGTAATGGCGAAACTAAAGATAAAAGCAGGAACATTATGCCTTGGGGCATTGTTATTGGCGGTGAATGTCTTCATAATAATCATCACCTTGAACCCGGCAATCCTCGTCTCAGTCGCCGCTGGTTTGAATTTGATATAGGTTGGATGTGGTTGAGTCTGTTTAGACTTGCAGGACTTGCCAAACTAAGAGTTTGATTCTACTTAGGCCGCTTCTAGCATGTTAGCTGGAACACGCCATTTGGCAAATGTGGTACCGTTCTCACTTACTGTGACATACTTGATGGCAACTTTAAGTACTGTACCATGCACAGTTTTTCCAGTGCGACCACTTGTGAACTTTACCGCACATCCTGGAAAGAATTCACGTTTCTTTTGTTGAGTAAGTTGAGCACGAGCATATCGAATTGCATCAACAATGCTGATAAGTTGATCATTTGTAAATGTGCCTGCAATGATAGCAGAATTAACTTCTTGAATGGTAGTCATGATATTTCCTTATACAAAATTATAATTCGATGGCTCTGCGCATCACAATTTCTTGCTTGGAAAAAGCTTGAATTTCCCAAGGTTGATCTAGGTACGGAGTCTTGCGTCCGTAATACTTGCCCTTCCAGCGTTTGCCACGTGGAGTCAACTGTAGTGTACCCTTGGCAAACTGTGACACATGCGTGAGCTCGTGTGCTAGGGTTGCACCCATGGCAAGGAGATCTCGTGTGGGTTTGATTGCAACCAAATAAGTGTCTATGCCTGTTAAAGGAATGGTGGTACCAAGTTCTTCAATATCTGGGTCTAGTATAATATGCAAGAATTTTTTGCTTTTTGTCAGTTTTAACTGTTCTAACATAGAGGGCAAAAGTGACTCAACAAATTTTTTGGCTCCTGGGCGACCTTCAACATAAAATTCCATGTTTTCCTCTTGTTTTTTTACTATACTTCTATTGTACTAAATTGTGAATTATTGGTCAACCACTTTTCTCACTAGAAACCACGAGTGTTATTGCGACGCAACATAAATAACTCAGTAGAAACCACGAGTTTCTACTATAAAAAGGAATCTACACAATGAAAATTTTATCAAATTTTATGCTGGGGCTCCTGGACCGCCTAGCAGAAATGTTCCCGGACAGTTCCTACCAAAGCCGCTTGGATGCATATCTAAGCACCAAAGGCATTACCGATGCCGCACAGTTAGAACACTATATGCAAAAGTTCAATTCTCAAAAGGAAAGTTATCTATGAAAAATGTCGTCAACACAATATATCAAGGCTTGATTGCCTGGGCAGAAATGATTCACGAATATCGTCAAAGCCCTGCCAGTAGATACCATTACTGGAAGTAATTATGGAATTGGCAGCAATTCAAATTATAATATTTGGGGTAATAATTCTTGTGTACATGACGCAGGAGTTTTTTAAATGACATTCGTAGAAACCCTAATAATGTTGTTTCGTTGGAAAACACAAGGATGGGAAGTTCATCCTATCAATCTAGCAGACGAATTTAACGGCTGGATTTAATCAATTACCCGCGGGATAGTTGCAGGTATTTTTAATCGTAAATCCAACCAAGATTTTGAACCTGGTGTATCCAGGTAAAAATTGGTACTGAAAACGTTAGTCTCCATTCACCATTCCACCCTAGATAATTATGGTATTTTAATATTTTATCTGGGGCGATCCCTTGAGAGATCTGTTGCTGGTACCACTCCTCGTGGTAATCAGGAGTGTACAATCCTTGCCAAACAAAATCAGGACTTTTGATGCCATTGAACGCAACACGATCTATTATCACTGCCTTGTCAAGCTTTTTTTCAACAACAGTGTCTTGAGGTCTTTTATTGTGAAAAATCACAGACAACCATGATGATCCTGAGTCAACATAACGATCTATTAAAAACATTTGATCATGTAATAATTCACCGTGGTAAATTTCTTCTGATCCAAGATTGATTGAAATCACAGGGGGATCGCCGTGCCAAATTGGTGTAAGCCAAATTCCGGCTGTGACTTTATGTTGTTTAGTAACCATGTTCAATAAACACATCGGCCAATTCAGGATACAATGTCAAAGCATTGTAGCCATGCACTGTATCCCATTTACGACAGTGCTCTACCATGTCACGTAGTTTATGCTTATGGTCCTGTACAGTATCAGTAGAAAGTAAATTGATACATTGCATTGCTTGATTTTTAATTACTCGCCGTAATTGATGCGGATCACTTTCATTGTAGTCCACAGTGGCGTCTTCTTTGTCAAGATCAAATTCAATTAAAAAATCTTCATAGCGTTTTTTGTATAGTTGTTTTACTGTGGTTGGTAAAATCCTAGCGTCAAGGAAATCAGGTTTGCCTACTATTAAACCTTTGACCAGTAACTGATGTTCTAAACAATATCTCAACAGCGTGTGATAAGTTCCAATAGTAAGCAAGCTAATAGCGGGTCTCATGGTCACAGTGTTAGAGTCTCCATCTGCCCAGGACATGTACTGCTCAATGTTGTTCAATACTTGCGCAGTATCAGTTCCCTGGCGTTGATATGCATTGTGCTCGGTCAATGTTTCGATACTGATTTCTATCCCAATACGATTAAACTTGGTTAGTTTACTCATGAGCTCAGAATCAAAGCTGGTACCATTTGTAACAAAGCTAAAATTAAGATCCAACCGTCCGTGCGCTATCATGAAATCAACAAAGTCGTTGAACCTGGGCGTGATCAGCGTTTCTCCACCCATGAAGTGTACGTTGCAAAGATTTGGAATACTAGCCAGCTCAGTTAGCACTCGATCCCAAGTGGCATCATCTCGTGTCCAATCGGTGCCGACAAATTCACGAGCTGATTGTATGCCCCATTTTACATGTTGTACAGCAATGCTACTACTGGCTTCAGGTCTACACATCTTGCAAGTTAAATTACAGTAGTTTCCCAGGTCAATGTGTAGGTCAATTGGTAATCCTGTGTACGCACCTGAATTAATTCTACTGTGTTCAAATTTATCGTAGCCTGGACTTTGTTCATAACTTTCGTTAAAGTTAGTACGAGTAAAAATTACACTTTTTTGATTGCTACGGTGCCTGCGACTTGTGGCACTGTACTGTTCCTCATGGTAGCATCGTGTACACATGCTATTAGCGGAGGTATTGAACATAATTTGTCGAGCCTTGCGCATATACTTGCTGTCAAACCACTGTTGGATTGACATATTTTTAACATTGTAAGTCTGAGACTGATCATCGGCATAGAGTTTTTCATGCGTGTGACAACAAAATCCCAAACTACCGTCCCAGTAAATTTGTAATTCATACCAAGGACTGTTACAAAATATATCCTTATTTGGCATTTCTATCAGTGATAATTTTGTCAACTAATCCATAAGCCAGGGCTTCCTCTGCACTCATAAAAAAGTCACGCTCCATGTCAGCACTAAACTGTTCATATGTTTTGCCGGCTGTGTTATGTCGCACATAGATAGTGGTCAAGTTCTCTTTCATTTTTTGAATTTCACGAGCTTGAATTTGAATGTCTGTTGCTTGCCCACGTGCACCGCCCGAGGGTTGATGAATCATGTGTCGAGCATGGGGCAATATGCTACGTTTGCCTGCGGCCCCAGCAGTGGCCAACAATGATCCCATGCTACATGCTTGTCCCATGACAATGGTTTGTACATCACATTTGATGAACTGCATGGTATCGTAAATGGCCATACCAGCTGTGACACTACCGCCTGGCGAGTTAATGTAGAAAGAGATATCCTTCTCAGGGTCCTCGCTTTCCAAAAACAACAACTGTGCAACTAATAAACTGGCAGTATGTTCGTTGACATCGGTGTCTAGCATGATGATACGATCTCGTAACAGTCGACTATAAATGTCGTAACTGCGTTCACCTTTAGAGGTTTGTTCCACAACCATTGGGATTAAACTGGGCATTGTATTCCTTGTGTAATTTTAAATTGAGTAGCTGTTATATGTTGAGCCAGCATGTGTTTATTATAAAGTATTTTGTTTTGTAAGTCAAGATATTTTTTTTGGAAATAGCTTTTGGGTTGTGCTGATAACTGTTGCAAAAACTTAGGTAAATTAACAGGTTGCCCAAGATCTAGATCAGTTATGTCCCCAAAGTCATCCATGTAATGTTGTAAGCCAATATGATCTAACCAAGCCTTGGCTCCACGGGGTGCATATACCAAAAATGGTCTGTTGCCCACAACAGGCTTGTAGATTTTTTCACTCACAAACCATTCACAATCAACATCATACACAGTTTCAGTCACTATGTTTAAAAAACAACGATGCCAATTGGTAACAGGACCCAGGCTCATGATGTCATTAACAATCCCATATTGGTCTGCGCCAGGATTGGGTGCCAGCTTGCTACCCTGAGTAACATCATTGTCCAATAGATGTGTGCCGCCCATGGACACTATACCTTGGTTGGTCAATCCAAGTTCATTTAATTTGTTGTAAAGAAAAACTCTGTGTTGATGGGGCTTGCGATTTAAACACATGAATGCAGTGTCAATCTGTGTTGTGCTGTCAACAAATCCAGCATCAAAATGTTGATGCATTATCAAAGCCCATGCATCTATTTCGTAGTTGCCATGATAGTATCCAATCCCATGTACAGCACAGTCAAGTTCTTGGTATTGATCAATCCTTGGTATTGCAGGATCTAACAGTGCAGTTAGCAGTATTCTTTTGGGTTGTAACTCACGCAACTGTTCCATGACCATGGCATGAAATTCCTTAGTGTACCATGTGCTGTTAATGATCACTGTGGGCACAGCGTCCAGTTGAACAGGCATAAAATATTGTGCCAGTAGATCTTGTTGAAAATCTTGTAGTGGTATACCAGGACCCCAGCCATTGTCAAATGTCTTGATTATCATTGTGGTTGATACTTTGTGATTAAATCTTGTAATACTTGTTGATTGTGTTGCCCTATTTGCGCAACGCTGTCTACGACTTCGGTATGTTTTATTTGTTGTATTACTTGTTTCATGGCTGTCCAACGTTCGGCACCTTGTAACTGATCATAACTTTCATCCCATAAAGTGTCCCAAGTTTGAAATCCTAATTTTTGTAACTGTGCAAGATATCCGCATGGGCCATACACCAGTAGTGCTTTGCCTTGTGATAGTGGCCGTACTGTTTTTTCAGTAGGAAAAAATGTTACTCCACGTGTGTAAGTTTCTGCTACAATTTCTATATCAAACAAGTGATAGAATTTCAATAAGTCTTGATTGGTATTATGCAAAGAATCATACTGATCTTGCACAGCACAATTATCCAGTGATGAAATTAGAGACTGTGGCCACCAGGTTTTAAATTTTGTAGATTGATCAAAATCAAGATCAAGTCCAGGATCTTGTTCTAACTGGAAACCATGCCCACTCATGAGACTCAATAATGCTTGATTTCCCAATATTTCGTTGATGTCATGTAACATTATTGCACGACTCAAAGTTGCCCGGCCTATAAACAATGCCACCAGGTACTGATGTGTTGATGCCTGTTGTTGCATGTGCCGATAAGAATTGCTCATCCAAAAAAAATGGCTAATTCTAGGACGATGTCTACGCTCAAATTCAATATCCTCTATTGTGTTGTGCCAGTTATCTATCACTATTGACTTGGGATCACGCCCTGTTTGGGCACAGCATTGTTTCACTGCATCTATTATGCCCAAGGTAACCAAACTAGGACCTTCGGTGTTGATGTCTAAATACACAAGTTCGGTGGGATCAGTACTGATCAATTGATCTTGTACTTGTTTAGGATTTGCCCAGTGATCACCACAAACGTTAACGAATATCTCTTTCATACCTTCTACTTATTAGAATAAATAATTGATGCGCGACATAATTGACAAACTAAACAACATTCTACTTGAAAAAAGCCGCGGCCTGCTGTATCGTAGTGCCGGTGATAACTTCTTTCAAGGACCCAAAGACAATCCCACAGCGGAAATTGCATTCGACACAGCTGAATACTATCCCAGCATGCCTGGCGCTTACGCTGACTACGACGAGATGGCTGCTGTGGGTCAAGAGCTGTTTAAGAAATATCCACAAATTTCTTGGTTCAACAAGCCCACAAATGCCAGTAAAGCATTTGCTATTTTAACATTTGATGGACCAGCATCTGGACAAAAAACTTACTTTGGCAAGTTCTTTAACGAGATCAAACAGGACATGACTGGCTTCTGGAAGAACAGTGAACTACCAGGTGGTTGGCAACTAAACAAAACTGCTAGTTTGAAAGGCAGCTATTACAAACTCAAACCCAGTGACATCTTCCCACCAGAGTCAACGTTTGATAGTCCCAGTGCTTGTGTTGCTGAACTAGAGAAAAATCCTAAAAATAATCCCGCGGTGCCTAAAATTATGCCTGGCATGGAACAACTGTTAGCTGGTAAATTTCCTGTGTTTGAAGATGTAGGAGACATGGCCAGTGCTGTGCGTGATGATCTAGGTGAGACTGTTGGCCCTATTGCGCTGGTGCAAGGCATGAACATGGGTACTGGCGCAGAAGCCGCACGTAAGGATATTCTTGGACCCGATGGCAGTTATGTTGGCAGTAAGATCAACTTTCCAGCTAGCAAAATCAACGGCTTGGTAGACAGTTACTTGTTTCACCCCAGTGGTATTGAAATTGGTATTTCCAGCAAGGGCGAGAATGGAGCCACTGCCAGTATTAAAAATATTGCAGACGGTGTCAATCGAGCTCGCGAAAAAGATCTAACTGAATTATTAGATCAGTATGCGGATCAAATCAAAGTTATTGAAGAAGTTGGAAAGCTTGCATCCAAGGACTTTCCACTTGTGCTAGGTATTCGCCAAGGCTTGATTGATCGAACCACTGCTGAAACTATTCGCAAAATGATTGACGCCAATGCACAAACAATCAATGATGTTCCAATGGACGCAACTACCATGGGTACTATCAACAAGCTAATGAGCGAGTACAAGCCCAAGCCAAATCCACGATACAATGCTGGCTATCATACACTGGCTATTCTGGCACGTCACGTGGTTACCAACATCAACAAGGATCCCAAGTTTGGCGAAGCGGCATTGAAATTCTTGAACATTGCGCCTATTATCCAACTGCACTTGAACAGTTCGGACAAAGGTGGTAATCTTGCTGTTACTGGTTTTACTAGCAAGTATCCCCCAGACTTTAAAGGTACAGTGGGTCTAGATGCTAGTAAAGTTTATGCAGCCACCGGTACCAATGGTCGTGTGACCTTTGCCTACAATGGTGGTGGTAATACCGATACCGATGTTGAACCCAGTTCTGAAGTTGGACCAACAATTAATAAATCTGATTCAGAAATTGAAGCTCAACCCAAGCGCAGTAATGTCACTGCTAGAGGTGAGAAAAAGCCGCAAGATACTGCGGCTTATGGAAGAAAACGTAGATAAGTTAAGCGTTTAGTTCTGCGATCAAATCACAGATGCCGTAATCACATGCTTCGGTAGCTGACAAGTAAACATCCTGTGGTGGAAGAAGCACACGTTTGATAGTTTCATCATCAAGTCCGGTGCACACGCGATAGTGATCCACCATGCGTTTGTGGGTGAGTTCAAACTCTTTAATTGTGGCAAACAGTTCATGTGCTTTGCCTTCATTGCCCCAGCTAAATTGATGACTTAGAATACTGGTATTGGGTGTTAGGATTCTACGTCCCTTGACTCCGGCTAAAAAAATTAACAATCCAGCACTGCCAACCGAACCCAGCCCCACTGTTTTTACAGGAATACGGCTACTGCGCATGACATCAATCAAGGCAAATGCCACACTCAAATCTCCGCCATCGCTACAAATCATTAGTAACAGTTCTTTGAGCTTTTTCTTACGCACATGGTTTTCGTGCAAGATCCATTCTACCACGGGTTTGATTGAATCGTTGTCAATTTCACTCATGAGCACCATGATACCATGGTCATTTAGTGCTTGAGACGGTGAGTCAGTTAAGACTAAGTCTTTGTCTTGTGTCATAGGGCTAGTTGTTGTTGAGTAAAGCATAATTGTAGCACATGCCCAAATATACTGCTATTACTTAGTCCACCAAGACCTAGGTATTTGATAAACACCCAGACTTGCGTATCACAACAATATCAACCTGATCTAGCGATTTTGTGGGCATTTTAGCCAGATCTATGGGTATAGTAAAACGTTTGGTCAAACTGGTGTTTATTGTGGCTCGATATCCACCCAGTTCAATGTAATGCCAAGTGGCATAGCCGGAGTAATCAAGTTCGGGTGCAGAGTAGCATTGCCGAAATTGCACAGTTCCAAATTGATCTCGTATTGAGATTTGAATTTGAGGCCTAGAAATTACCATTTCACGATGCATGAGATCATAGGCCGCAGTGTCGTCAAAATAGCCCACTCCTTGTCCGGCTACAGTGATCATGCTTGCACCAGTGCACTGCCTAAACCATTTATTGCAATCGTTTTTTTGATTGATACGAGTCACAACCTCGGCAATGCTATTGACATAGTGTGAATTCCAACTAACAACAAAAGGAATATGTAACTCACCCTGTCGCTGATCTGTCATTACCACACGAGTTGGCTCTAGTCGGATATCAAATGCACGCCTAGGATAGTCTGCTAGTACAGTAAATAACAACCGATCTGCTGATTCACGTTCGCGTTGGACACTGCGTATTTGTTCAGATATTCTGCCGCCTTCTACACTGCCAGCATCTCGACTGACATTCAACAAGCGATTGCTAATTGCACTGTGACTGACCCAAACTCGCATTTGCACTTGTGTTTGATTGTTTACTGTTTGTTGTTGTACCAACTGGTAATCATCCACATAGCCCGAAGCATAGGTAATGATTTCGTTGCGGTGTAGTTGATAATTTACAACTTCTTTTTCGCTAGATATCACTGTGCCCACCGCACGTTCTACTGCCATACGAAACGCTGATTCACGAGCTGACTCCAGATTATTGGCTTGTGCAGTAACTTCTACATAGAAGATTTTCTTCTGATCTTTGAATACCCACTTGCCTATAGCAATACCAATGGTCCAAGGTGATGGGCGTAGTAGTTCAATAACTTGACTTTGTGCCAAGGTCGCAGTTGATGCAATCAGAGCTGCCGCTACAATCAGTTTTTTCATGGTAGATCAACGACCAGAACCAAATTTGCTTTCTAATAGTTTGGCAGTTTTTTCGCTGTCTTTGTCCCACCGAATAGTCACTGCTACTTCTTGTGCTCCAACAACTTCTTGTTTGATCACTTTGAAGCCACGAAGAATTGCAGTACTGTTGGCTCGCACAGTGGTGGTCAAATGCACTGCGGTGTCGTTACTGTTTTCACGCACACTCACATTGGTTGCTTTGGCTTCCTTGTCACTCATTTCAACCACTTCATGATCGCCATGATTGGTGTTGAGCTTGTCTCGTGCCTTTTCAACGTTTTTAGCAATGGTTGATGTCACACGTGAACTGGTGATGTTTTGTTTGATAAAGTGCGACACATTGGCACCGGCATACATCTCTGCCACTGTCAAGGCATTTTTACGATTGGGTACAGTGTTACCAAATGTGGGTGCAGTGGCAATGGCCTCAATGCTGACAATTTCACAATCACTTTTCCAAGGCTTGTACCATGCACAATTGGTTTCAATTCGAATGCCTTCGCCTACAAAACTTGTTGACAATTTTTGATTTCGAATTTGTTCATTGCTATTGGTAACAGCAGTGGAACATCCTGAGATGGCAACAGCAATTACGGTTAGTGCAAAAAGCTTGTTCATAGTGGTCCTTTAAAGAAAAATCCTGTTCATGTAGCTATTATACACAAACAGGATTAATTGGTCTAGAGACCGGTTAGCCAGATTACTTCTTAGAGGTAGTAGCTGTGTAAGCTTTCATGATACCTTCACCAAATTTGGTGTAGTCAAACTTCATGGCTTCTTGTGAAGTTTTAACCATTTCGCTAGCTAGTGTAGCAAATGTATCAGTTCCAACTTTGGCAGCTTTCTTTGTGTAAGAGGCTTGCTCATCAATGAAAGTGTTCATTGCGTCTGCAATTTTTTCGTTCTGGACAAATGTCTTGACAAATTGTTTTTTACCGGTTTGTACAGCGTCGATTGTTGCGTCTAATGTAAACATAATTTCTCCTATTAAGCGAGTTTACTTGTGAGACCCAGCCTATCCAGCGTCTCACAGTCTATATTATATATGATAATTATGTTGCATTGCAACATTTTTTTCTAGTGTTTGATCACTAATAAGTACTGAAAGGAAATAATCATGTCATGGACTGCCACTTTAAACATCGTCAATAAAACCAATTACAACATCACAGTTAACCACAATTCAACAGGTGATCTTGCTACTATTGCCCCCGGAGATTCATGGTCAACCACCACCAGCGATCCATTTAACACCAATGCGTTGAGATTCTGGCAACAGCCCAATGTGTGGTACATGCAGGGTTCTGTTTCATTTGGTCCACAGGCCGGGGTGTATATGGATCGTGGCTGGATGGCCCCAAATGATCAAAGTATCAAATTGATTGCTGATGTAAACGGAACCAAATTTATTCAAATGCAAAATGGTGGCGGCACTGTGCTACCTTGGAACGGGTTTACCAACGGTGGTACTATTTTAATGACATTTTCTAATGTTTGATGTACACTGTTTATTTAGAATCTGATCAAGCTAGGTACTGGTTAAACGCCACAGGTGTTGCAGTCAATGTTACACAAGACCTAGATGCATGGGCATGTGTTGATAAAAAAATTGTCATGATTGAAGTTCTGAATTTTGATCCGGCCACACATAACATTGTGAGTTTTGTGACAAATCAAGCAGAACTAGTTTTGTTGTTTATGCCCGAGTTTGTTACAGATTCATGGTGTCGGGAATTTGACCATCCCAACGTGGTGATGTTTTTGGGGGGTGATTTAAATTGGCAACCACGCTATGCTCGAATCAACAGATGTTTTTATTTGTTGTGGAGCACATGTGATTTTTATCAAACAAAACCTGAATTGCTATCAATATCCAGTACAACTAAAACACACTTTTTTGATGTGCTGTTAGGTAGACGCAAACATCATCGAGATTATCTGTACAACAACATTGATCAAGAAAAACACATTGTCGCATACTTTCCCACAGAACATGATCAAGACATAACACAGTATTCTAGTGAACAGTTTTGGTGGCCTACTGATGTGTTACCCGTGCCTAATGATCCAGTTAATTTCACAGTTCAAGAAGTCATTGTTGATGGCACAATAGTAAGTCTCAGTCAAATTCTCCCACGTGATATCTATCAACGCACATGGTACAGCGTTGTTGCCGAAACTGAAACCAGCAACAACTGGAGTTTTTTTACTGAAAAAATTGTTAAACCCATACTGGCAAAACGTTTATTTTTAGTGTGTTCGGGGCAGTACTATTTGCGTAATTTACAAAAATTAGGATTCCGTACATTTGATGGTATCATTGACGAAGGATATGATGTTGAGCCCGATCTTACCAAACGAATGGATCTGTTACTTGAGCAAATGCGGTTATTGTGCACTCAAGATCCTGTAAAAATTCAACAACAAATAGCACCCATAGTAGAGCACAATTTCTCTGTTATGACACGTGCTGACTGGCAAAAACAAATGATTGATGAAATTAGTTGCTATATTACAGATTTGAGTTAAATACTTTTATAAGGAGATTTTCAATGTTAGGATTTTTAAAGAAACTTTTTGGTATTGCAGAAGCAACACCCCCACAGGCACCTTACAAGGTAGAAGTGCCGGCAGAAGTTGGTAAACCAGCTGATGACAGAGTTGAAATACCGGCACCGGTGATTGCAACTGCACCAGCAAAGCCACCTGCTAAAAAGCAACAGTTTGAAAAGAAACCCGTGGCACCAACAGCGGCTGCTAAACCCAAAGCACCCCCAAAACCACGTGCTCCTCAAAAGCCTATTGTAAAATAAAAAAGCCCCGCAAGGGGCTTTTTTTATAAATGCTGGTTACGCAAATCCAGAGACACGCTATTTTGTGCCCGAATTATTTTAATTCCAGTATTTGGATGAATCTAGTTTATCCCAGTATTTCTTGTTGTTGCGATTGACAAAATTCTTTATTAGATACTTTCCCATACCAAAGTATCCCATTTTCTTAAATCTGCGACTGTCCTGGCCAAAGTGGTGACGAACAATTCTAAACTTTTTAGGACTGTACTTGCGAGATAAGAAATAGTCCTCAGACGTTGCAAACTGTTCAGGAAAGCCACCAAATTCTTCAAAACGATCTTTACGGGTCATCATGAATGCTCCCACAGCAAACGGACTAAAGTATTTCAATGTGTGATTGATTAGATTAAATGCAGTAAATCCAATCTTTGCTCGTAGATCTTTGTCATAGCATTTGATGTTCAAGCCAACAAGATCTAGGTTCTTAGACTCGATCAGATCAACAGCATCATTGATTACAGTATCTTTAAAGAAACGTACATCAGCGTCGATGAATAAAATATAAGGAGTAGTGGCTAGTCGTGCTCCATTATTTTTAGCAACAGAAACAGGACCTCCGTTGATGATTTCAACTTTTAATCCAGTGCTATTATCTTGTATAACTTGTCTGGTGTTGTCAGTAGAACAATCAGCAATGATAATTCTGGTATCACCTATGTTCTGAAAACGTAGTGCGTTTAATAAATGATGAATATAATTTTCCTCATTTTTGCAAGGTACTACGATAGTTATTTTATCACTTATTGTTTTTTGCATTCTGCTACCACCTTAAAATTGTCAAACTTTAATTTGTACGTGATTGTATTTAATGCCTGTTGACAAGTCTGCTGGTCCTGGAATGAGAGCTCCACTCTCCCCGGTATGTCTTTTGAGTTGTTTATATGAACTGCTAGTATTATCAGTATCCACATTGTCCTTCTCCTTGGTCCATGTAACTATTTCCCAACGTCCATCGTAATGTTCTACTAGTGCTGTACAAGATTCAACCCAGTCACCATCGTTCATATAGATAACGCCATCTATAGTTTTTATTTCAGCATGGTGTATATGTCCGCAGATGACTCCATCAAATCCTCGTTTTTTACAATATACAGCAAGATTTTTTTCAAACTGGAACATAAAGTCTACAGCCTTTTTTACTCGATGTTTGAGATATTTACTAAGACTAAAGTACCCAAAACCAAAACGATGGCGTACCCAATTGAATTTGCTATTAAGCGATAGAATGAAATCATATGCTTTGTCTCCTAAAAATGCTAGCCATGGTGCTAGTCTAGTTATTCCATCAAACAAATCACCGTGCGTGACTAGATAATGTTTGCCATCAGCACCTATATGTTCTATTTGATTGTGTATTTCCACAAGACCAAAGCTGAAACCATATGGTATCATGGGTCTTAAGAATTCATCGTGATTGCCTGCTATGAATACAACTCTAGTGCCACGCTTGGCATGACCTAGTACTCTACGTACAACATTGGTATGGCTTTGTTTCCAGCGCCATTTGTTTTGTTGTATCTTCCAGGCGTCTATGATATCACCTACTAGGTAGAGTGTGTCACATGAGTTATGTTTGAGAAAATTGTTTAATTTATCCGCTTGACAATCTTTGGTTCCAAGATGGACATCACTGACAAAGATTGAGCGATAGGTCTTCATCTGTTATTTAAGACGAAAATTATTACAATTTTGTTACAAAATCATACGTACTAGACCAACACTGTCAATCGTCACTAGCAGTAGATAGTTAGCCAGCATCCCAAAAGATTTCCTAGTAAAACTAGCCCAAGCATAGAGACTACAGCCGAAGATCCAAATAGGGTACAAAGTAAGTAAAGGCGGATTGGGGACTGTGAGAGCCATGGTGATCGAACACCCAATTGAAATGCCCCAAGCAAGCAACTCAATGACAAACCTAAAAGGATGAGTACGGTAATCATCTTTGATCCAATTAAAAGTGTTAAGCAGTATATCGTTCATAAACTTGTTGGCTGGCTAGATTTTTGCCTTTGGCTTCGCACTGAATATCAAAGTCTTTAGCAAAGGTCAGTGCCCAATCGGTCACAGCGTCATTCCAATAGAAGTCACTGTGTGCCCGGAGTTTCTGTTTCTTATAACCTCTAGCAAGAAGTTCAGCAAGATCGGGTCTAGTTCCTCGGTCATGGTCAACCAAAAGGTCCTCGCGACTAACACTATAAT
>Ga0181349_1000618_pt1 | contig 15167 bp, 6 predicted proteins | sample Su13VDMM110SD_FD_130106 | JGI IMG/M metagenome (GOLD analysis project Ga0181349, IMG submission 130106) | Freshwater viral communities from Lake Michigan, USA - Su13.VD.MM110.S.D | ecosystem: Environmental > Aquatic > Freshwater > Lake | place: USA: Michigan | collected 2013-07-16 | reverse complement strand
TATAAAAAGAATTAGAGCTTCCTGATGACCCAGAAGAGCCGCCCTTAGGAGATGGGCCTCCTATCAACTCGTTCACTTTTTGGAACGCGCTAGAGAATAAAGTTAAATAATCTTGTTGGGAAAACGAAGGCTGGATGGTAAAAGATGAAACGTAGTTTTTCGTATAATAGTAATTTACAGCAGATTTCCAATTTTCTGGGATTACATAATTATCTTTTTTAATTATGCCATTTGATGGAATTTGAGTCACTAATCCATTTTGTATGTATGAAGAGTTTGAATAGAATAAAGCGTTATCGTAAATTGCAGAGTCTCCCTTGCAAAAAGAAGATTCGTCTATATAAATGCCTTTGCAGGTAGAGTTCACCACTGTTCTGTAAAATGGTTGACTTGACCCCTCTGCGCTTTCATTTATATAATAAGCTAAAGTCCCATACTCATTTCCATACGATGCAAATATTGGAATGTTTGTATAATTAGAAAGCGGGCTCAATACATACTGCTCTCCTGTATTTAAATAATTAGAAAAATAATCTTTTGTATATGTCTTTTTTGGCAATGGAAAATTAGGAAGAGTTACTTGATAAGACGTTGTGGAGTTGTTGTATTCTATTGAATTTGAATTATCTTCATTATCTTGAGTAATTCTGGTAGCTATAATAGATTCAATATCGTTTTCTTTAAAAGACCCATCATCGTCTTTTAATGCCGCAGCTAATTCATCAGTATAGCTCTTTAATCCATCTTTTAAAGACTTAAACGTTTCGCCTTCTGATTCGTCAGCTACGCGATTTTGAGATTTCAAATCTTGAGCGTACTTTTCAGACTCAATGATTTCTTCAATATCAACTAAATCTGCGACCTCATCTACTCCATAAACAAAACCATTCTCTTGAATTCTCGGGTAAACTTGACTATTTTCTGCCAAAGATATTGTTACTACAGGATAGACTTCTCCCATTTTATATTCAGACATCGCGTAGCCAACTATGTCTTTTTTTGTATTTAATTTATACCTTTCTACTGAGGCTTTTAATTTATATACATCTGCTAGTTCCCCAGTGGCAAGTAAAGACAACCTTAGATAATCAAAGTCTCCTATTGTTTCTTTCGAAGCTTGTAAACCCGTAATCTCTGGAAAATCAATTTTTAAATTGACAGGTTGATCATTAAAAATCCTAGTAATATGATCTTGAGTCAAAGTAAACGAGTAAGGCTGTCTAGTTCCACTTGAGCCAGAGGAGCCCGATGAACCGGAAGATCCGCTTGTTCCACTTAAATCATAATTGACACTGCCATCTATCACTGCGGAAACATCATCTTTATAAGCAGAGTAATCTATGGTAACTTTTCCATCAGCCGCGTAATCTGGATATTCTGAAAATCCAAGGGGGTCGCTTTTCCTAGCTATTCTAAATTTAAGAGCAGATCCATCTTCTAGTTGAAATGGAAGCTCGAAAGACGATATATTTTGAGAGACTGAGTTTTCGCTATCATCATATAAAAATTTATATCTAGTCGTTACCTCATTGGAGTACCCAGTGTATCCAGCGTCAGTATAAGAGTATTCTAAGTCAGTATTGTCACTATTTACAGAAATGCTTGTTTGTTGCCAGTCTTCACCTGATACAGCTAGAATATTATTTTTAGAAATGAAAGATATTTGATTACCTGAGACCTCGGTTCTTCTATATAGTTTTCCAGCGTAAGCCATGTCGGGCATGGCAATTTCAGGTTTGGCTCCTGACACGAATGAATCCGTCACATCAGCCAGCGGTTCCAAAAATTCATATCCATCAATGCCCTTTACTCCTCTAGTCAAGAAAAATTTTGCTTCTGGAACTTGACCATCAAAATCTAAAAGAGAAAACTTTTTACCAGTCACCAAAAAATTAGAAGACGAGATATCTTCCAATAGTGGAGATGGCATAGAGTATCCTCCAAGCCCATTATTAACATTTTCAAATACAGACGTCCATAAACCATAAGTGTACTTTGAAAAATTTGGCGCATCAGCCCCTGCCCAAGACAACACAGATGTTACAAAATTTTTATTATCAGTTTCTACGCTCATATTATTGTGTCCCAGCCATATTTGGAGGTATTGGTATCGTTATCGGATTATCATAGCTGCTGGCCATCAAATCCTCAAATATATAATCTCCTATGGCAGAGTCGTACCCTCCCGGTTGGTCTATACCAGTTTGAGAACTATCTATGATAGACTGGACTTCTTCAGCAGCCATTTCTGAGTTCTTATTTATAAAACCATTGCTCATTGCTCTTAAGTAATATTCCATTTGCCTATAATGATCAGAATACATCGGCGTTCCTGCCGAAACCATAGGGATTAACTTGGTAAAATAAAACCTAGGGTAACAGCAACCAAATGGTCGATGCTTTGTCCAGAAATTCTGATTGTCCAAAGATACATCTCCAATTATTCCTCTAGGGCAAGAATTCCCTGTTAGTTTATGAATTAAATAATCAAATATTGCATTTTCATCCGTCCTGATGTTGTCTCTATCGCTAGCAAAAGTTCTAGCATCATTTATATTTTCACTGACTTTTCCTTTTAATTTTACATAATTAGGGCTATGAGTCAATCGGCCCTTCAATGTTACCTTAATAATTTCTGATTTAGGATCTTTTCCATTTAATCTAGTTGTCGATAAAATTTGATATGGAGGCTTGTATATTGGACAACTAGAAGCGAAAGCTTTTGGATAATTTATCTTTTCTCTCCAATCAGAATACTGCATGTTAGTATTTGAGCCTTCTATATAAGAGTATCCAGAGGGAGCCTCTACCAATAGAGGCAAATCATTTGGTCTCCAAGTTACTTGAGCTAGATGTTTTTTTACATTTTTAGATGTCCTAGAGTTATACTCTAACGCTTTGCTTGACGTCAAGCATCTCGCATTTAAAGCTCCCATTATGTCTCCGTAGTTTTCCGGCTTCCAAGCTGAGCTATTGGACCAATGATACAAATTATAAGTCATGAACATTGTCCATTCGTTGCTTATGTTGCCCGGAGACTTTTGTTTTTTACCATCTACTAAAATTTCTCCTTTTGGAATATTATGTATAAAATTTTTACTTGTTATACCATCCAACTCATAGACGCCTATTGTTGGACTAGAATATTTAGAAACAAAATAATAATCGCCGCCCTCAAGTATCGAACCGTGTTTATATTTTATCAAGTCAGAGCCTTTAGAGTATTTTATATAATTTTCAGTATCTGCCCCCGAATCAATTACTATATATTTTTTGTTTTTGATAATTGGAGTAAAGACTTCTGTTCTAGAACCAATCATGTTTCGATTGCCCACTTCATCTATTGATGGCCCAAGGCCTCTGAAAATATCAACTCCAGTATTCTTCATTCCCATGGCGTATCTCTGATAATATAAAACAGAGTTTCCTTGATCGTCTATTTCGTAGTCAACTAAAGATGTCCTGTCTGCCATTTTTACATTGCTATTTATAAATTTTCTAACCGATTCATAGACTGGATTGGCACTGACATACGTATCATTTTGATAGATTTCTTTTCCTTGAGATAGCGAATAAGCTACTCCATATCGAATATAATTGGAGAACACTTTTTTAGCTGCGTCACAATTGAAATGCCCGACAGGGTCCATTTGCCCAGCATCAGAGCCCATCCCCTCTGTCGTCGCCACGCGCATCATTACGTAAGCGTCTGCTGCGCTTGGTTTCATGTCTAGTACATGAGCGAATTTTATAAAAAACGACACGCTAGGATTAGCAGAAGTCGCGACTTTAAGACCTAGATTTAATTGCCCATATTTTCCCGGAGCTGGAATATCTACGCCTAGACACCCTCTTATTTTAAAAGATACATTTCCTTTGACTGGATACTTGAAATAATGTATTTTATTAAATTGATATATTTTATATTGATTTGTAGAAGAGACAGATTGATTGTTTACTACGCCAGTTCTATTCTTTATCAAGTATCTATCTTTATTCGTTATAGGAACAGACTCGTAAATCTTTCCGTTCAAATAAATATCAATAATCATCCCATTCAATAAAGAGTCTGCGTTATCGCTAAATTTAATAGCAAAATCTGAGCTTTGAATAAATATAGAAGATAAGCAAAATCTATTTTTATCTTCATTTAGATTTGGATTTGTATTGAACTCTGTGTCTGTTAAAAGGTTGCCATGAAACCAAAAACCGGCGTTATCTGCTGTTTGAACTACGTTATCAGCATTTGATTTATCTATTTTATAATTCCAAAAAAAACTCCCGACTCCTTCTGGGAAAAGTTCTGGATATCCAAAATTATCATATTTAACTTTATTATTTCCAAGAGCGTCTTTTTTAACATTTCCTTCAGGATTTAATTCATATCTTGGCTTAGAGTAATTCGGAGCTAACAAGAACTGTCTTGAAAAGAATGTCTCAAAATCAAAGCCATCAACAGTAACATTTTTATTTGTAAAGTTATGTCTTGCTCTTTGGTCTTCAGTGCCTCTGAAATAACTTAAATAATAAAATATAGCTTGCTCATTCTGGTCCTTTACGGCATTCTTTTTTCTGAATACTCCACCCTTTATATTCCGATCAGGGACATAGCTAGGGGCATAGTTTCCCATAGAAGCGGTCTCTATGACGTACCTCAGATGCCTTCTTGCAGCAGAGCAAATGCCCAAAGAAACAAGAGAAAGCTCTTTCAATGAAGTCTCCGAAGATCCTCTTTGCAAATATTTAAAATCAGGAATAAAAGTTGCGCACCCTCTCTGAAGCTGAGAGTCGTACCAGACAGTATTTAAGTTTGCGTCTCCACTAATTTTAGTGGGCATTGTCATAGGTTGAGAAATAGACAGACCCCCTAATCTGATTGGCTCAGACCAATAACCATGTATTCTGTCTTTAGAATCATCTTTAGTTCCATCTGATTTGGTTATCTTTGAGTTGTTTCCAAAAATCCAAGCCATAAATGGATTAGCTACATTTGCTCCTTCTGCTTCTCCCGCTGGAGATTCTGGCCATCCAAAATTTGCATAACTCATTTTAGGTTCTAGATGAGCGTAAAATTTAAACCATTCATCTTGAGCTGGATAGTTAGTGTCTTGAGGATTTCTTAAGCCTCGGAACATCGAATAAGCATAATAAAATATTCTCCAAGAGCAGTCGCCAAGACCAGACGCTATTTTTTGATTGAATGAAAAAGCTAAAGCATTGTGCTTATTATGATTAGGGCTTTCATTTATTTTTACTTTTTTAGCTGTAGAAAATCTCATTTTTTAGCTCCATACTCCAATAGAATTTGCAGACGCCGCAGACCCTTTCAGACATCTGCCTATGATATTTGCATCTCTATATACTACAATCATTCTTTTTTTGCTTGATCCACTAGTCCCTGAAGAACCGCTATTAAAAACAGCTGCCCCTTTAGGAACTTGAGCTACCAGATTTCCTATCAAAGTATCCGGGTCTTCTATAGAAACTGTTAAAAATAATTTTTCTCCATAACCGTAAGGACTTGATAATATATTTTTTTGGTCCTTGAATGCTCCGGGCATCCTTACGCATTTGAACACGATGGAATCAGAAATGTTTCTGTATGCTCCCAAGTTTCCTCCTGAAGGAGAGGCTACTGTAAAAAACTTATTCAACACCCCGCCTTGATTCATGCATAGGATTACTCCTGCTTTATAATTAACAAAATCATCTTTAAATAAATCAAAAGTACCAGCTCCTAATTGTCTTATTACTGCCCCAGATAAAGATGTATTTTTTATTGTCCCTAACCCTTGGCTAGAGCCATTCCAGTCGCAAACCCAGACTACTGGATTATTTTTTTCTACTTTCTGATATTTTATTTGATTGTTTGCCATTATTTTGCTCCTGTTATATATCTTTCTATCAAGTTATTATCAACTCCACTTATCGACAGCTTGGCTATCATTATCTCATTATCAAAAGAAGGGGTGTAAGATGTTTTTATATTTATTATTGAACTGTCGCTGACAGAAGACCCTGTTTTAGTATACTTGAATCCAGAAACATAAGATTGATTTCTATAATTAATTAAAGCTCCGTCGAGCCCTGTCTCTAAAGAGAAAAAGCCTGAAAAACTTTTAATATAAGAAGACACGCTAGCTACACCAGAAGCTACTATTGGATTGATATTGTTTACAACACCAGTCCCTCCTGAAAATATTATTGTCGGAACAGATGTGTATCCAGAACCATAGTCTATAATATTTACATCAACCACAGATGTATAATCAACGCTAGTAGAGCCTAATAAAGCAACCGCTGAGGCCGCTGAAGTCGGATTTCCACCACTAAAAATAACTGTAGGAGCGCTTAAATATCCATACCCTCCACTAACTATAGAGACATCCGACACTTGCCCAAAGTATCCAGTTATCCCAGTATAATAACTCAAAGATATATCTATAGGCAAAGATGATGGGATTAAATTTCCATAATTCGTATCATAAGAATAATTTAAATTTGCATACCCCGCTTTCTCTACTCCGCTAACGAAAGTTTGAGTTGATAAATTATTTAAAATATCTGAATCCGAATCTAATTGAAATGCGTAATTTAAATAAGGAACAGCCAATCCAGTAATTTTCACTTGCTGACTATAGTCTCCAGCGGAAGTATTGAGCGTCAAACTAGTGATGAAATTTCCAAGGCCAGTGACATTTTGACCAATCAAGACTTGTCCACTTGAGTTAGATTTTATGTATCCAGTATCTATGCTATTGAAATAAAAAGAAGATTGGTTTTCAAAAGATCCAGAGAAAATTCGAATACCGCTTAAAGAATTTGTTGTAATATATCCGGTAATCAATTGCCCAGTATAAAAATTAGCTGGGATACCCAATACGCAAGTTGGTTTTTTTCCTTTTATAGTAAAGGAAGCCTGAACATTACATCCTGAGGTCTTGAAATAAAATCTTTCAGCAAAAAGATCTTGCTTAAACCCAGAGTAAAGAACCTTATCTCCATCTATAGAATAATCATAAGCTTCCCCAGAGAAGTTCGTCAAAATATTTAATTGCGAGTTTGGTAGATAAGATGAAAAATACCTATTTTCATGATCAAACACCTTTCCACTAATGAAAGAGAATTTATAAGTTTTATTTTCTCCACTAAATCCAAATTCAGAAATGCCAGTGCAATTTTGAAAAGATAACGCGAGGTCAGCAGAAAATTTGTTGTCTCTTAATATATTTCTGTATGTATTTCCTGAAATTGTCATTTGAAGAAATTTGTATTTATTAGTTTTATATTTGGTTTATTTTTATAAATCAAAGTCTCCATGTTTAAAGGCTTGGCTGGATGGCTTTGATATGTTATTTGTATATTTAATCCATTCTCACCAATGCTCAGATTCATCTTAGATAATCCTTTTTTGACTGACATCAAACTCTTTAAAGTAGCATCCACATAGCTACAAAATAAATCTACAGAATAAGTTACATTTGGTTGATTATAAGAAAGAGCCTTAGCATTATAATATGTTTTTAATGCATTATGGAAAGCTTCGAATGATAAAAATTCATACTTTGGCCTAGGAGAGGCTTCATCTGAGTATCCTTGGTAATCCATTATAATACCATCCCCACCAGCGTCTGTTATGACTGTTTCAGAAGTTTGATAACTTGGGATTGTCGAATCGCCGAATAGTTCTCGGACATTTGGAGTTATATTATTAACAAATAAATCTACAGAAAAACCATCATTTTCAATTAACCTTTGCAAATCTCTAGAGTCTTCTAAGCCACCTTTGATAAAATTTTGAAATGGGAGATATATTTCCGATGTGGTTTTGCTGATTAATCTTGTTTTATAGTTCGGGTCATTTTGAGCTGGTAAAACTATCGTCTCAAATCTTTTAGGCAAAGCTTTATAGTCATTGTATTTAATTGGCGCTCCAGTATTCCTTACCTCATGAATAAATAATGAAGCAAGAGCAGTTGGTTGTAAACTAATAAAACCGGGAGAAGTGACTAATAATCTACTAATATTTGATTGGAGTATAAAATCTGGAGGCAAAACTCTATCTATCTGGACTGCTTGACAATTATAAGCTGATGGGCTTATGGATTGTAATTGAGCTGAGTTGTCATCTTTTATTAAATCTTTTTCAGCTGGCAGCACACAAGTTGTATAAAGCACCGTTTTAGAGCAGCTCTGCTTCTGAGACAATTTATTAGCTTCGGACCCTTTAGATATTATACCACTGATAGCATTGCATCTGTCTCTAATGGAGTTTTGGAACTCTATAGGATTTAAAATGCCTCCATTAATAAATGTAAATTTAAAAATATTTAAACTTTCTTTAAATCCAGCTAGTAATCCAAATGTATTATTTCCAAGCGGGCTATTAGATAAATCTATAGGGATAGCAGCTTGCAAGGTAGCAATAGAGACGGGAGAAAGTTCTTTAAATATTGGAGCATATACATCAGCCAAATCTATTTTATATTTTTGAGCCACATTAGCAAACGTATATTCCAAATTTTGAATGTCTTTAATTAATTCCTCAAAAGTTCCATAAGACGCAGAGTTTCTATTCACATAAAATCTAAAGCTCTTGTTTCTATTCATGTCTCCGATTGCTGATTGATATGCCGTAGTAGCTTTCTCGCAAGCTGAGACAGCATCTTCTTTCAATTGCAAGAAAGACTTAAAAGCAGAAAAGTAACCTTGGTTTTTGCTAAATAGAGAATTTATTTCTGCTAATAAATGTCTAGCTTCTTGAAAGACTGGTATTTTATATAGTTGATCAACGTACACCTTTTGGCTGGGAGGGTTCGTTTGTATCTCATATGAAGCTGAGTATGATTCATTAGCGATTGTCCCCTCTTGGGCTGTTTCCTCATTCGTCCAGTAATGCTTTCCAATAAAATCAGCAATAAAAGCTTCTACTCTCTCCACTTGGCCAGCCAATTCAGCATTATAAAAGCCCAACCTAAAATCAATGATAGGGGCTCCAAGACTATCGTAAAGAATATCCGATTGAATATCTAAAACCTTATTGATAGCTTCTTGAAAAATTAAATTAGAGTCTTTAGTAAGGTAAAGCTTAGACACCTCGGGGTCGTCATTTAAAGGAATAAATCCTAAAGCTTTATAAGCTCCAATAGAATAGTTATATATTTGCCTTAACCTTGTGCTGTACTTTCCTAAAACGGCAGACATTACAACTTGATTATAGGTTCTTCTTGTCCCGCAAAAATCATAACCAGTTAAATTATTCTGAGCGAAAAATTGAGGAAATGATTGCGCTAAATCAATAGCGTTTAGATTTCTATCTCCTAGGTTGCTTTGGAATGAAAAAGATTTATCCTTAGCTTCTTTGTAATAAAAAGATGAGTATAATTTTAAATTCTTTTTACTTAAATCATAATTGAATTCTTGAGATTTGATTACAAAATTATTATTTTGAGACGAGGACTCTAAAGTTTCCATATCTAGCTTTGTCTGCAATACAGTTTCTTTAGACAAGCTTGATGATAGGTCTATTCCTTGTATTGTGATAGAGCCACCCGTTCCTGAAGACCCGCTTGTTCCTGACGAGCCGCCAGTCGTGTCGTCAAGAAAATCTACAACATACGAATAAGAATACTCATCGCACCATTGGTTTAAGACTTCTTTAAGAGTTCCAGCGTGAGACCTCTTTATTCTTCCTCTAGATTTATCTTGAAGAGATCTAGTATCTATCCCATTAGCATTACTTGTTCCGCTTGCTAATGGTATAGTAGTAATCTTTATGCCAAGAGCCTCCATGGCGGCAAGCAAGGTCTTGAATGAATATATCATTTCAGAAGAACTGCATGGAGCATCTTTGAAATCTTCTTCTCCTAGAATAATTACTGCTCCATATCCATTGGCTATGGTTTTATCTTTTTGTCCTTTAATTATTATATAGTTTGATTTATTAGATGAAGTTGAATTATCTGTTATCACATCAATTGTTAGAGGTAACGATCTTCTTAATTCTTTCGCCAATTGAGATTCAGCAAAATGTAATCTCTGGGCATAATTTAACAAAGTCTTTGTTCCCCCCGGATCTCGGCCAGCGGCAGGGCAATTAAGTTTTAACTTATCTATTATAGCCACAAGCTCCGACCTATCATCTAATGCTACTTGTTGGCCCAGTACTCCAACATATATCTTTCCAAGAACAAAAGACAAATCTTGCATTACTAAAGTTAGAATTTTTTGATTGTCTTTTTTATTTATTGAATAAGATGCTATTCTAAAATTTTTAAGCTGATATGATATATTTCCTGCATTATCAACAATAGATATATTGTAGCTAGTATTTATTCCTAGATAACTCTCATTTATGTCAAAATCATCATCTGCAATTTGAGAAATAGTAGATGTTGTGCCGATATCTCTTGTGTTTCCTGATTGCTTTGCTGCAATTAAGGAATTTATAGATTGAATATTTTGTTTTCTTTTTTGTATTACTGTCAGATTAGATTTTACATTTTTTAAAGTTCTATCTAACGCCAAACTCAAAGTCAAAGATGTCGCGTCTCCACTGAAACCAACCTCAAGAGTCATGCTATAAACATATCCTTTGAAAATACTATTTCCCAAATTCTTAGTATCAACTTTGCCTCCTAGATACTGAGTCCTTGATATATTTATTCCGCTGTTGTTTTTTACTTGAGCCATATGCCTTGATAGTAGTTACACGTTAAAAAATCCTGTATCATTATTATAAATGATATCAGAAAATGGTTCCAAAGAAAATGTTGAATATTTAAAGCTAAAATCTGCCACTTTTAAATAATCCAATCCTTTTGTTTGCCTTAATCCGTTAACCCAAACCTGCTCGTTGAATAAGTTTAGAAATGAGTCAAAATTATTATCGTTATAGCCAGTGTATCTAGAAAAGTTCATATTATGCCTCGGCAATAGCATAATGTCTCCATCTATCAAATTAACTGTGTTGATAACTACACTTGCGCCAACTCCAGAATAATCAATTCCAGATATAAGTTTATTGCCATTTAAATAAATATCTCTATTGTTTACAAAAGACCCTGATAAAGCCTTTGACCCAGAAGAGATGTCGGCTGTTGTTAATCCAGTTATATATCCTGATCCAAAAATAATATCATACACAGCAAAATCATTATCATCAAAAAAGCCATTTGAATCTATAGCGTTGCCAGAGACGACGAAGTCTCCAGTCATCGTTGAGGTCAATGTTTGCACATTTGGTTGAGCCACGCCATTCAAATAAAAATTTATGAATTCCCCATCGCCAGTTTCTAATACAGCGTATTTCAAACTTGCGTTATCAAAAGATGGAAGAAGATTTAAATCATCATTATTTATTCCTGAGAAACTATACACTTCTTTATAAGATGAATCAAAATTGGCATTTAATACAATTTTTGAATTGGCGAATGGAACAGAATAATTATAATCATATATTCCACTCGGAGGATTAAAATTAAGAATATCTGACTGGCCGCTTGTTGTTCCGGTCAATTCTATCGCTAGAGTATTATAAATTACTCCGGTAACGCCAGAGTATGCGTATTTATTAATAGTCCCGCCATCTACTATTTCAACTCCTGCTAGCACTTCAACATAGCCAGTAACTCCAGTCGCCACTGGGACTGACCTAAGTTCGATTCCGGTAACAGAAATAAATGAAGTCGTCTCCGTGTAATACCCTCCGGTATCGTAAGAAGAGCAATAGAACGATTTCGCAAAAGTATTTCTTTCTGGAAATCCAAGGCCAACATTAAACAGCATAAAGCTATCTATTGTTCCACTGTAATTTTTATAGTCGATTCCGGAAGCCCCAAGTCCACCTAAATACATTTTGTTAGATGCAGCATAATTTTCAAGATTATACATGACGTTAGATGATAATTTGTTCAACTCATCTTCAAATTGATGAAGACCAATAGACAAAATAGTATTCACTTTAGATACAGAAAGAATATTTTTGTTATCTAGTTCTTGATTTAAAGTATATATTCTTTTGCCACTTGCAGGAGTGTCATGTTCGCAAAAAATTCTATTGCATCCATTTATGCCGACGGCAAATCCAGAAGTAGAATAGTCGTAATCTTTTGTAGAAAACAAAACTTTGCTGCTATTAGAAGCTCCAGTCTCTGAATGTTTAAATACTATAAAAGCTGTCCAATCTTCTGAGACTGTATTTCCTAAAATTCTAAATTTATTATAACTATTAAATTGACCACTGACCAGCCCTTGGGACACTCTAGCTGATTCAGAATAACTCAAAGCCGGGCAACCAGTGTCGTAAATTTTTGATCCAGAATATTGATACTCTGCTCCAGTTTGATTGTTGAAAAAAAGATACCCAGTCTTAGAAGTAGAATCAACAATTCCAGTAAAAGAAGGATTTCTAAAGTCATAATCGACAGTTATAGAATTTCTTTTGCAAAATATTGTATCTAAAAATCCAGATTTTACTATTTCATTCATATTATGATTTTATTATTATTCTATTCCCCAAGTTGGAGTCGCTTAATTCATATGAGTATGTTTTCGCTGCTGAAACTACCGACCCTAAGACTCCAGCGGAAGAACTGTTTGACAAGTTTATAGATGAGTTTTCTGTTTGAAGCGTGTCTAAATTGATAGGGTCTTGAATCAACGAAGAAATAAAATTAGTAATAAAACTAGAATATATAGTATCTTTATTTGTTAAAAGATCAGATTCACTGGAGCCCGGATTTGATATTGTCAAGTTTAAACTTAACTTTTCTCTTTTTCTAGTATTTATATCTACAGCCAAATGCTTTAAAGAATCATTGCAAGAAAGATCATATGCGAATACAGTATTATATGGGGTATACTCTATTGAATAATCAGTGTTAGTTAATCCCACAAAGCTATCTTTATTATTAAAAGAAGCGTTTATAGAAACAGTCCCAAGCAAAGGATTTGCGTTTACTTCAAGAGTACTAGGGGTAGTATTTAAAGCAAATCTATATCCAGCGCCATAGTAAGACACATAATAATCATTTACGAAATCAAGCAATCTTGGTTGAGTCGCGTGGGTTCCGGGGGTTGTTAATTGAGCTAAATACAACAAAGAGTTATTATACCTGTTAGTAACTGATCCTCTGCATTTGATTTCTCCTTTTACTTCTACAGTATCTATCTTTGTTAGATTATCTATTGAATGAGATATGGTGGCATCTAAATAACAACCATTATAAACATACTTATCGTTGGATGAATTATAAAATTCTAAATTATCATAAGAAGCATTAAAAGAAATCTTTCTAGCATTTAAATCTTCTTCTATTGTTAATTGTATTGGATCTTTACAAAAATTAAATCCATTTGGAGCGCCATATTTTCCAGATATAATTCTAAATGGGTCAAGAACGCCTAATTGAGTTACTAAATTTGATATTAGAGTATCTCCATTGTCTCCAGTGATGCCAGCTTTTATCTCTCCTTGAATCGATGCTGTCACGAAATCCTCTCCTGCTCCAGATGTTAAACTGGTGTTATAAGAAGTAAGATAGTAATTATTAAAATTATAATTATTTTGCGCTTCAGTATCTCCTGTAAATAATTTAAATTTATAAGTCTCTTCTACTGAATACACTAAACCAAGTCGATCTAAATTTTCAGAAATGTTTATCAAAACTGGAGTAGACGCAGATCCAGACAAAGGAATGCCAGATATTATTGGAGTGGTTATAACATTTGAAATCCCTGTTCTAGAAGCTACATAATTTTTAGCATTATTAATTGCATTATCTATTGAAGTAGTCACAAATCCCCTAGCCTCTACAGAGTGCGTTATTGTTCCGAATCCATCCGGATCTTCAGAAACTCTTATTTCATCTTTAGGGTCTAACACTCCAAAAGTTCCGCTAAAATAACCAGTCAATCCAGAAGGGTAAGAAGTCATTTCGATTGAATACCCAACAATTTTATTATATCCGCCCTGATCAAACGAAACGTTTTCTACAGAACATCCAGAAAAAAGATAAGCTTCGTATGTTGGCGTTGCATCGTCTGGGCCTTCTAGAACTTCTAAAGTCTTGTAAGAAGAAGAAAAGATATCAACTAACCCTGTCTGAGCGTAATAAAGAGCACTGTAATCAACGCCTGTTATTTGCCCATTTAGAGTTATTTTATTTGCTATGCCCCATCTATTTCCATAATTTATCACTTCGTTGCTCAAAGACAAAAATGGAGTTGGCCCAGTCCCAGATACAGGAACTCTTTTGTTGTTGTATTTGATCTCTATGTCTGACACGTTAAACGACCTCCTTTTTAACTAAGAATTTAAAAGCCATGTTAGCTTTAAGATTATAAGAGCTATCTATTGATATTTTCAAATCTTCTAAGAACCAAGTAAGGTCCCCCGTCTGCAAAGATATTTCTTTATAAATCTTATTGAAAGCCATAATCCCATAAGCGGGGGTATTTTTTCCAAATAAATATCCATTAGTTTTATGCATCATATCACTCACCATCAGAGACTTAAGATTAGAAAATACCGTATTAACTACTAAATTAACCCCAGAGCCAGAAGAGTATAAAACACTTCTGTCTATCTTCATATCTAAAGTGATATTTTTTAATCCTTCAGTTAGTTGCCTTGTTTGATATATGGTTTCTTTTCCAACTTTTTCCGTGAAAACTCCTTGAGGAGAAATATTAAAATAACCCGGCACAATAACTGTAGAATATTTATTGACTGGAACAGATATATTCTCAGATATCAAAACTTGTCTAATCAAACCGCTAGATATAAGAGTTGGAGAATTGGAATATCCTTTTGAATAAGTAGTCTCTACGCCAAATTTTAAATGATTTAAAGACGAGCTAGTTTTAATTCCGCCGAAAGAACCTAACCCAGAAACGCTAGGATAATAAACATTAATTAACGCATTATCATCTGCGTCTAGTATTGATTTTATATCAGATATTTTAGAGTAGAAAGATTTATTTTTATTTGTGTAGTATTTTATAGAACCATCTACGCTGCACTCATAGACTCCTTGAGGACCTCTTCTTAACGATATGTTATAAGAATGTATTCTGGTGGCTTCTATTGATCCATCAGTAGTAAATTTTATTTCGTATCCTATCTCTGGCCCGAATTCGCTAAGATCTTTTGTTATAGATATTGG
>Ga0181349_1000617_pt1 | contig 15167 bp, 13 predicted proteins | sample Su13VDMM110SD_FD_130106 | JGI IMG/M metagenome (GOLD analysis project Ga0181349, IMG submission 130106) | Freshwater viral communities from Lake Michigan, USA - Su13.VD.MM110.S.D | ecosystem: Environmental > Aquatic > Freshwater > Lake | place: USA: Michigan | collected 2013-07-16 | reverse complement strand
TCGCGACCTATCTTTATGGGACAGACCGGAACCCCAAAAGGGGTCGGAGTTTGATTTAACGGCTTTCGCATTCATTGGTGATTCCACTCGCCAACAAATCGGATTATACATATTTTAGAAAATGAGACAAGTCCTATTTTTAACGTAAAAAAATCCCCAGCTGTCTCCAACCAGGGATTAAAGGAGAGAGTACAGGCAACTGCAAAATCACTTGTACCGAATTATTCTATCTCAACAATCTTAACCTGCCAGCGGTTGTCTCTTTTCACCCACCCGTGGACTTCAACTTTAATACCGGCAGCAAGTACAACATCCAAATTCTCATGCTCCATAATCTTGTTGATCCGGCTCGATATGTTGGACAAACTGGTGGTTTGGACACCGGTGACGTCGCCCGGCTGCAAACAAAGTAGGTCTAGAAATCCGGCAAAATCATTCTTGCGCTTGGTGAAATAGTTATATCTTTCAACAACTTCCGCGTAATAACCCCTATCCCTCATTAGCTTGAGGCTAAGTTGAGTTGTTGATGTGGCCATAAAAAACCCTTGCAAGACATGAATGATGGTGGGTACAATGTGTGTCCATTCTACTTTAACGGAGAGACTATGTCGCAAAGAGAGGAATTTTCATTTGTATTTAATGGGGTAACGATTTGTTTTGTGAAGATGTACAAGGATTGTTGGATTTGCAGTCTACCTTGGATCACTGCCGAAGTGCTGAGAAAGAGTGTTTCAGATCTGGCCAAGCTCAATGTCAAAGAATTAAAACTCTCAACCAGAGCAGCCAACGTGCTCAATGCAGAAGACATAACCACGGTTTATGACCTTCTCCAATACAGCGAATCAAGTTTGCTCAAGCTGGTCAACTGCGGGACAACAACAGTGATAGAGATAAAGCTGGCCTTAAAAGAAATTGGCCTTGAACTCAGGAAATAACATGATCATCACCAACAAATACAACCTGCCCCAGACGTTTGTCAACATTATGCGCCGCCCTACATATACCAAGGGTAAGGCCAACCTGTCGGCCACCGAACTGATCAACAGCCCGCGCATTGTCCAGCTGCGCAAGCTCCACGAAGACAAGATTGAGACTGACGTCACCGAGATGGTCTGGTCTATCTTTGGCACCGCTATTCACGGGGTGCTCGAGCATGGCAAGGATGAAAACCACCTGGTCGAAGAGCGGCTGCACACCGAGATCGATGGCTGGAAGATCTCCGGCGCGATTGACTTACAGATCGTGAATGAGGATGGATCCATCACCATCAACGATTACAAGACCTGTGCGGCTTGGTCAGTTATGAACGAGAAGATTGACTGGGAATACCAGCTCAACATCTACGCTTGGCTGGTAGAGCGGGTTAAGAAGACACCGGTCAGTAAGCTTGAGATTGTGGCCATCATCCGCGATTGGAACCGCCGGGACGTTGTCAGCAAAGCAGGTTATCCTGACGCCCCCATCAAGGTTGTGCCCATCCAGCTGTGGCCATTTGATCACCGCGAGAAGTTCATTCAGGAGCAAATCACCCTGCACTCTAACGCTCTGTTTGAGCTGGAAACAGGTGCCGAGCTGCCGCACTGCACACCAGACCAGATGTGGGAGAAAGCAACAACCTACGCGGTTAAAAAGATTGGGGGCATCAAGGCGCGGAACGTCTGTGCCACTCAGGAAGAGGCGGCAGGAAAGATCGCCGAATATGGCAAGGACTATGAGATTGAAGTGCGCCCAGGCGAGAGAACACGTTGCGCCAACTTCTGCTCAGTCCGAGACTTTTGTTCACAGTGGAAAGAGTACGAAGCTCAGAAAGGTAGCGAATGAATTATTTTGGTTTGGCGTTTGTTCTGTGGATCGTTGCGTCCTGGATCACGCACGTTGTGGTTTGCCTCAAGACAGCGTCTTGGGGTTTTTTGATCGCCGGAGCAATTGTGTTTCCCATTGCGTGGATTCACGGCACCGGTATTTGGCTTGGCTTTTTTTAAGGAGAGAGTAATGCGTATTTATTTGATCGGGGCAGCAGACCCCCATTTAACAACCCGTCTGGTTCGCGCCAGCAATCGTCATCAAGCCCTTAACCATGTGGCTCAGTCCCTGTTTAATGTCCGCGTGGCATCTCAGGATGACTTGGTTGCCCACTTGGCCAAAGGCATCAAGGTCGAGATAACTCGCGATGGTGATCAGCTCAAGATTGAGGGTGTGGAATGACTGTCTTCAAGAAGCTGCAAGCGGCTAGGCACCAGCTGCTCAACTCAGGCATAGAGAAATCTGGCCACAACAAATTCAGCAACTACCACTACTTTGAGCTGGGAGACTTCATCCCGGCTGCGCACAAGATCTTTAACGAGATTGGGCTGTGCGGTGTAGTGCGCTTTGCTGAAACAGCAACCCTGACTGTTTACGACACTGAGGGCGATGGCAGCGTGGAGTTCACTACACCTGTCGTCTATGCAGAGAACGCCAAAGGTCAGGCCATACAGTCCTTGGGCAGCACCCATACCTACATTCGCAGGTACCTGTGGTTAATGGCGCTCGAGCTGGTTGAGAACGATGTGATTGATTCCTTACCCCAAGAGGAAAAGCCCAAGGCTGTAGAAAAGCCCGCCGAGAAGCCGGTGGCCAAACCCGCCGAGAAGAAGCCTGTCGTAATCGATAAGGGAGAAAACTTCAAGGAGTGGGAGATCAAGGTGCGCAAGGTGGATGATGAAGCCGAATGGCCAGAGATGATTGCCGAGGTCACTCACTTGGCGCTGGGCTTTGCCAAGTCAGCTGCCGACGTCCAGAACATCTTCAAGAACAATCGCGGCCATTTCGACAAACTCAAGTCTGACTACCCCACCATGTACGAAGACCTGCTGGCCAACTTCAAAGCTAAAAAAGATTCTTTTGCGGAGTAATCATGGAATACCCAAACTCAGGTGCGCTGTTCACCACAAAACAAAAACGGCATGAGAAGTCCCCAGACATGTTTGGAGATATCAAGATTGAAAAGGATCTGATCCTGTCTTTGTTGGAGAAAGCCGAGGGCGAAGAGTTCATCACCATCAAGCTCGAAGCTTGGTTAAAGAAAGACAAGTACGAAAGCCGCATGGTTTCCCTCAAGGTCGATACCTATGAGAAAGCCGCCCCTGTAACTAACGCAAAGGACCCTTGGGATGACTAAGTCAAAGAAACCAACCACTATCAAAGAGTGGGAAAAGACTTGTGAGAATTTGGACAAGGCGCTGCACTCAATGATGCAAGACTCTGCCATGGACACAATCACAATTGAGAACCTGCATGAGCAGATTGACAGGCTGGAGACACGATTGAAAATGTCCGATGGCGTCATTCGGTATTTGGAGATTCAACTTGCCAAATCCAAGCCCAATCCAGTTTGAGGCCGTCAAGACTGCGCTCAAGCAGTCTAAGGACGGTTACGTCTTGACGCTTGCCGTCCACCCGGACGATCTGCCAGATGACCTGATGCGTGACTTTGTCGGCTCTAGGTATGTTGTGGTGATGGTTCGGCTGGGCGACGATGAGCAGCCAATGAATCGAGAGAATGAGTTTCCCGGTGACTTTGCCGTAAAAATGGCGGGTATCCTATGCAGGGATCCAGACTTTTGGGAATGGTTGCACAAAAAGGAATGGCTGATGGAGAAGAATGAAAAGGCTTGTGCCGAGTGGCTGATCTCTTATCTGGATATTGAGTCCCGCAAGGAGCTCAAGACCAACATAGAAGCTCGAGACTTGTTTGTTCGTTTGAAAACCAGCTTTGATGCATGGAGGAAATCGTGAGTAATTTAGTGCCATACAGCGTGTACTTGCCAATCGAGTATCACGAAAAGATCAAGGAACTTGCCAAAGAGCGTAAAGCATCCAGCACGGTGCGGGACGCTATTTGCATGATCCTAGATGGGGACGACAGCTTTAAGGCCGGATACAACAAGGCTATTAGAGATGCCGTTAAACAGATTGACGCCTGCAAGGACATCGAGCACATAGCCGTGCGCGGTAAATACTTGAGCGACATTTTGGCTGATCAACTCAAAGAACTGTCCAGCCATGCATGACCGTATCATGGACTTGTCGTCCAGGATATACGACGCCATCATCGCATCCCCGGAGAATGATCCGACTGTGGTGGTGGCGGCTGTCCATGTCATCCTGTCTACCCTTATTGTTGAGCTGGAAATCCCGGAAAATGAGGCCACCGAACAATTCCGAGCTTCTGTCCAAGCCACCAAGGCAATGGTTGCACAGTTTGGTTGGGACTGGCCTCACAACTCTGATGAAGTTCACTGAAATCGACTGTAACCATTGTTATAGTCAGAAAGATAAGAATGACTGAGCATGAAAACAATTTGCGAGACTTGGCTGCCATGTTTGCATTGACTGGTTTGATTATTCGGGATCGGACTGGTGAAAACCTGCCGGAATCCGCGTATGAGATTGCCGATGCAATGATGGACGCGCGCAAGTCTTCCGAGGAAGGTATCGTAACTATCAAGAAAAAACGCAATGTCAAATCCGATTAGAGTCTATGGCCGCAGATGTTGCGCAACCTGCGAGCACCAAAAACCACTAGACGGCGGCAAGGTCAAGGACCCAAGAACCAACCGCTGGGTGTGTGGTGATTGCATATTGCAAGAGAAAGCCGCTCGAGAAGAAAGAAAAAATGTACAGAAACAAGAAGCTGCTTGAGGCGGCTCGCCAGCTGCCTTGCCAACACTGCGGAATCAGCGACGGCACGGTAGTGGCTGCACATTCCAATCAAATGCGAGATGGCAAAGGCCGGAGCTTGAAAGCAAACGATTACCGTATTGCCTCGCTATGTTTTACTTGTCACGCAGAATTGGATCAGGGCGCCAAGATGTCCCGACAAGAAAGACTAGAGATGTGGGAAGAGGCCCACCGCAAAACGATAGGCCTCATGTTTGAACAGGAGATTATTGGACTGCTGTAAGTTGAGCTTTTTTAACGTCGTCGTTGAACTTCTTCATCATCGCCGTCTTTTTTTCATCCAATTTCTTTATTTGCTCTTCCCGGCCACCACGCTCGCGAAGAGCTTTTTTCTGGGCGTTGATAGCTGCTATTTGGTTCTCTAGATAGTTAGCCCGACCCATGAAGCGCCACTCTGGATGGTCAGCTTTATATTCGGCAGTAGGCTCCTTACTCTTGATCCGTTGCTTTATCTCATTCTCATGCTTTGCCAGATTGATTACGTTTTCATAGAAGCCAGCCGACACTGCCGAAGCAGAACCAGTCTCGCCCAAGAACTTACCAACTATTGGCACTTTGTATGTTGGCACTTCAGCTGTTTCACCAGAGACTACCGCGCCAGCATACTGTGCCGCTTTCATTACTTCACGCCCTGCGCCGCCCGTTGCTTGTCCAATAAGGTAGTCAACCTCATCAGCCGTTGGGCTTATAGCCCCTTTGGTGTGGAGAGTTCCAGATGGAGATGACACATAGTTTAAGAACTCAGCTACGAACTGACCAACAGCGCTTGCACTTTCGCGTGAACGCTGATAACCAGGAGTTGGATTGTTGGCGCGGTCCTCTTTGTAGATAGGACGTCCAAACGAATCTTTGTTTGCAGAGAGTGCGGCAAATGGATCTGCAAGAGTGGGCATAGCCATCTGCCACAAACTTCCAGAGCCAAGCGGGTTAAACGCCTCCACAGACATCGACATGATGTCGAGCACCACATCAGAGGCCTTCTTTTTGCTGTTGATAATGTTGTTCTGAGCCAAGATGTATTCTGTTACCAAGCGGCCAAATCCGGGGAATATGCTGTAACCCAAAGGCATGGGGAACACTTTATAAGTGCCGTCGCCTGTTGGGATAACAAAGTTCTTTGCCTTGATAAATTCAGGAGGATCATCGTCATCAAATCCGGCCAAGGCCATAGCCAGAGCTTGAACCATACCAACGACCACGCCGCCAATCATGATCTTGCGACCAGCTGGACCGTTGAGAGTCCGGCCAACTTTCAATCCACCCTGTACAGAGGCATTAAAGAAAGCATACAGAGTCTGCATCCATTTAGTGGCTGCACCCTTGCGGTTGAAGTTAACAGTGAGGTCTTTGGCCAAGGCCGCGCCTTCTTGCTCGCTCAACCCTAAACCACCTTCTGAAGTTGACTTGGTTGCAACATCAAAAGCCGCCAAACGCACGGCATTTTCCATAGTGTCGTTGTAGTCCGACAACCAGTTAAATACTCCGGCAGCCAATTGTCTGGCATTGCCGCGATCAAGCTTGGCCAATTCTTTTTCAACAATGGTTAGTTTGTTTTCCCCTTTGCTGAACTGTTCCTTAAAGCCAGTCTTGCCGCCAGCGTGTCTGTATCTGTCGTAAACATCTACCCAATATGAATTGATTGCCTTACCCCCGCGAGTAACGCGCAGCCCCCTGTATATGGCCGCCATGGCAGGCATAGTCCCAGCAAGAACTTGTGCTTGTTTGCCGGCAAGAGGTGTGGCTGACAGGTTAATCGTGGCAGAACCAACGTCACGCAAGAAGTTCCAAGCACCAAACACTGGGTTGTATTGAGTGTTAACCGCCGCCATCCAGCGAGTTGCGGTGCCAACCATTCCCAGCACCACGCCCAGCTGCTCAGACTCTAGGTTCTTTATGGTCTTGGCCATACGCAAAGCGCGCGGATCATTACCGTTAAAGAAGACGAAGCGGTCTTTGCCATTTACGCGGATAGAGAACACGTTGTCGCTCTGGCGCATCAATGGGTTGACTTGATATTTGACATACCCAGTTTGGGGATCAATGCTTGGGCTCTTGGGCTCTTGGAATAAGTTCTGAGCTTCCGAGGGGTTTATCCCAAGGTTAATCAGCTCTTCCTCAAGCTTCTTTTTGTTCTTGATAGCGTCAGGGTTGACCGCCATCCAGAAGCCGGGGTTTGGATTTGTGATGACCAAGCCATACAGAGCGCGTCCAACGCGGGCGGCTTCTGCATTGATGATTGCCTTCTCTCGTTGAATGGCGATGTTGGAGAAAATATCAACAACGTCTTTCAGTGAGCCCATGGCCCTCTTGTTAAACGGCCCCTTGGTTTGAAGACCGCGAGCTATTCCACTTCCGGTATGGACATAGTCCAAGTCTGCGCGCTTTAGAGGGACATAGTTTTGGTATGTCTTGTTCCAAAGGTTGATTGTTTCTTGAGTCTCTAAACCACCCTTCACCACAACCTCTTGCGTTCCTTTTACGATAGCGTCAACACTTGCAGCAAGCGACTCAAACTTATCTTTCTGTTCTTGGGTCAGGCTGTTTAAGTAAATGTTTGCGTTATCGGTAGAGATGCCAGAGCCAGAGTTTGTCTCATCAGTCCCCGGCATAGCTGGGTTGATATTGGCAATTTGGATGTTGTACTCTTCAGCATGACGGTTATGGAGATACTCTTCCAGCTCGGGCAGCGTAACCTTCTTGGCGCGCATTTCCTTCAGAACGGGTAAGAGTTCTTTGTTCAGGAAATCCTGGATGGCCTCTGACGCCCTTCCATGCATCAAAGTCTCTTTGGTATAGGCGTCAAAGTTTTCCTCAATCTCTCCAGCGCCCTTCTCAATCTCACGGATAACGTGCTTGAGGTCAACAAACTTATCAGCCAACTGATACTCAATGTTGGTCATGGTCGTTGAGTCTGGCGAAGACCACTGAGCTACTGGGGCTGGGCCACCTTGATAGTTCTTAGAGTAGAAAGGTTCTGGTGTTCCAAACAACTTAGGTGCAGAGTCTGGAGCATTGGCAAACTTCTCTGCGTTCTTGAGTAAAGCCAAGACATCGCTGTCGGAGAACTTGAGGGTAAAGCCAGCAGCCTTGAGCCATCTACGCACGGCTTGGATCACGCGCTGCACCAAGCCACCATACAAGCCACGCTCTGCCATGACGGCAACGATTTCTTTAGCACGACGCTCATCCGACAGGCCGGGTTGTGTGTTGTCTACCTGAACTGCGATCTGCTTAATCAGGCGCGAAGACTTTTCTAGGTTCTGCACGTTCTTGACCAGATCTGCCATCAAGTCTTTGCCAAGCATTGCTTCCAACGCGGCATGTCCAATGGCCTCATGCGCCAGCACTTCTTGAACACGCTTGGCGTTTGGAAGATTGTCAGCCACTAGGTAGACGGTATTGCCTGAGTACCAGGCGCCCTCAACATCAGACGGCGCAGCATCATCCGGCAGCTCATCTGTAGACTGGACGACGTTAACTCTAATGCCTTTGAGAGGCACTATTTGAGACTTAACATCTTCCACGCTTTGGCCGCCCTCTGCCACTGTGCGAGAGAACATGCCCTTCTTAGATTCACTGTCGTCAAACTCAACCTTCATCACCTCGCGGGCAAGTTGGCCAAAGTCAGCTTCCACGGTCGCCGGATAGGTCTTGTGCAAAAGCTTGATGAGTGAAACAACTTTGGCCGGGTCTGATATGTTTTCCCTTCCAGTCATCTCATAACGCCCACCCTTCTTGGCCATAGGGACGTCTTTGATGGATGTAACAAACTTCTTGGGTGCATCACCCGCAACAGACAACCTAAACCCGTCAGGCCTGTAGTTATCCAGTGACAGAGTCCAGATGCCCTGTGTGCCACGGATAACGATGTTTGTATAGCTGGCCTTTTGCAGATCAACAAACGTCTGGAAGTCAGGAAGATTTGGCAATAGCAACGGTTGCAGCTGGTCTATTATTTGTTTGTAATCTTCCATTTGGGTACTGTCGTACTTGTTCTGGAGGATCTTTTGCCAAGCAGACAGCGTATATTGCACCGCAGCATTGGGATTGCGTAACCTTACCGGCTGCGCACTGATGGCCACGGGCTGGTATTTGGCAGGCATGATCACGCCGGAGACTGGCTCTGTCTGATTCATCAGGGTGAACTTGGCAATCTCTCCACCGTCTTTATCAAACAACTGCGCCGCTCTCAGGATGTTTCCAAGAGCAATGTAGCGAGTAGTACGACCACCAGTTACAGACTTGAGGGCAAACCAATCATTCAATGGAGGGTTACGCCATGGAGAGCTTTGGTCAATGCTCGGGCCTTCCAAAGTGGCCAGCGTAGGAGCAACCCGTCCCTCTGGGATGTTGCGCTTAAAGATGACTTGGAAGTTGGATGGTGAATATGGGTTACCGGTCTTGGACTTTCCAATCCTGGCCTTGTCCACCTTAATACCAACAACAACCGCGCTCGCTGGAACACTGTTGAGCATGAACGACTCAAAGCCTATACCGATTGGGTATTGGTTTCTCAAGGCGTTTAGGGTTCTTTCTCTGCGCTCACCAAGAGTAGCAAACTGCAAGTCCAACGCTTCTTTTCGTTTGGTTAATAATTCAACGTCTTTTTCGGTGGCGTCAGGTGCAGCAATTTCTGCGGCTAAAGCTTGCTGTTTTAAGATAATTTGGTTTCTTGCTTCAACAAAGATTGTGTTGAGCTCGGTGTCGATCTCTTCTACGACCTGTTGGGCAGTGCGGCCATTTAGAGCCTGGGCAATATCGTCATCGATGTTTTGCTTGGTTGGTATAGAGCCAATAACGTCCACATTCAACTGAGCCATCACCACATCAGTCAAGAATGGGTTGGAGCTGTCCAGCCCTTCTTCAATCAGGTTTTCCTTGATCATCTCACCGTTAAGCGGAATCACGCGGCGCTCTAAGGCATTTGTTCCAGTAGAGTTACGCAGCTCAATATCAGCCAAGTAACTAGCTTCAATAGAGTCAAAGAACTCCTGCTGGTCTGCGGAAGACAAGAGTCCGGCGGTGCCAGAAGCTTTGTGAGCCAAGTCTGTTCCGGCCTGTTCTGCGGGATCACCAAACAAAGGCTGACCCAAGAACTCGCGGATATCAGCGTGTTCGTTCAGATATTCAGCAGTTGCAACGTCACCATATCTATTGATGAAGTCGACGCCGTTTACCTTGGTGCTGCTAGAGCCGCCCGAAGTGTTGGACTTTAAGCTGGACAACTTCTTGCGCAGCATGGCCAAGATGCGTCGTTCAGCCGGGATGCCAGTAGCCAGCATGGTGAATGACGGCCATTCGACCTGACCAGTGCGGTGGATACGACCCAACAGTTGGATGAAGACGCTGATGTCTCCATGAGGCTGGAGAACCACCATATGGCGTGGACGCTGGTCAAACGCCTCAGTAGACGCATGTAACGAAATGCCAGTCGCGCCAGCTGAGTTAATGATCAATACGTCGATTGGACCATTCTGTGAGTCTTCACCGTTTTGGAATGAGGAGATCATGGCAACCCGCTCTGGGTTGTTCAGCGCCATGTATTTAGGCACATCACCACGGTAATCTACGGCTGTGCTTCTGCCGGTAATTTCCTTGACCACCAAGTGTCTAGCCTTAACTCCGGGCGGAGGCGTGTCTCCAACCTGAGTCTTGCCGTCGACTATCCAGACATACTTACTCTCAAGTTGAGTACGCATGTAATCAATAGGAGCCACAGGCAAATCAGACTGGAAGTCTTTGAGCATGTTGGCCAAGTTATCGTAGCCAGCCCTGACAGATGGAGGCATCATTGAGTACGGGACTTCAACCTTGATGTTGTCCTTCTTGTTTCCAGTGGCTGACTTCAACGTAACTTTTCTGGTTGAGTCAATGGCGCGCTGAAGAAGAGTCTGCCAACCAAAGTTGGGTATCTCATCGCCTATCTTGATGCCGTTCTTGGAGACAAAGTCATCTAGCGCGCTGCCGTTTGTGTTTTGCAAGCCAACAACAACCTTTTCATTGTTGTTCATCTTGTCCACAACCATGTCTACGGCTGTTTGAGTCTTGGTAGACAGCAGCAAGGTGCCAATGTAGTTATGAACCACAGAGGTAAACATGTTGGCTTTGGCTTCAGTGAACGCGGTAGCTCCAATCTTCCCCATCATTGAGCCGGGCGGGCCAAACGTCGTAATGAGCTGTTCTTGGATTCCGGGTGTCTTCAGCCAATCTTTAAGCGCACGATCAGCATTGACCAATGTTCTTAAGATGGTTGTGACTTTGTCGACTTCCCTGATATCGCGTGGAGCATTGGCCTCGTCTGTAACGAAGTCCATCTTCACGCCCTCATACGATCTCTCGCGGCGCAACATAGAGCCAGACTCAACCAGCATCTCAGATGAAACCTGCTGCAATACGTCGGTCTTCACGCCTTTACCGAACAGAGCCGTCAACTCCTCTGGAGTATTGGCCGCATACCGCAAGTTGGTATGGATGTACAAAGGCATGTTGTCTGGGCGCTTTGCAAACGTCGCAGACAAGTACACGGCAGGAGGCGGCTGCCAATCTTCTGGCGCGTCCTTATCCTTGCCAAGCAAATTCTGACCCGTCAGCAAAGACATGAAGAAAGCATTCTGGCCAACAGAGTCCGGGTTAGTTGGAATGCCAGCTGCGTTGTGAGCCTCATCCATGATCAAGACGGCCTTGCCAGCAGCAACCAAGGAAGCTATGGCTCCCTGTCTTGCCGGAGAGCCTGTTCCGCCATTGAGCTGAGAGTAAGCTGTAAACAAGACATCCATACCCTTTGGCAACTCGCCGTTCTTGGCAATGTAGGACATAAGGTCTGGACCAGCTTTGCCCTTGTTTTCAAACACAATCTTAGTCTGGCCATTACCAATGTTCTTCTGAATCATGGACTCATTGTTGGTCATGCCGATCTTGATATCTTCATGACCAATGTTGCTCAAGTCCTCATACATCGCGGTGTACAAGGAATCACTGAGCGTTACAAAGACTGGGATCTTTCCATTCTTCTTAGCCCAGACAATCATGGCGGCTGCGGCACGGCCTTTACCCACACCGGTGTCGTCACCAATGATGAAGCCCTTGCCAAGTTTGTTGGCCTGGATAGCCAGAGCCAAGCCGTCTATCTGGTACCCAGCCAATCCTTTGGCCATCTTCTCAACTGATGCGTATCCAAGCTCGTTTGCCACAAACTCATCAATGCTTCCAACTTGGGCTTCTAATCTTTCCAGCGCAGAGTAAGCATGTTGAGACTGCGCGCGCGGTAAGTAAATGCCGTCGCTGGAGAACCGTGATTTGCCAAGGTAGACAACGCGGGATTCAGTATCAATAGGTTCAGCTTGGACGGGGGTCTGGTTCTTAGGACGACGCTGTACCACTGAGCGCAGGCTGTCCACAAACGTGCGCAGATGAGCCTTGATGGCATCCCCAAACTTACCAACCAGCAACGCATAGACTTGCTTAATACGCTGTGCTGCATCACTAACCTTCTCGCCTACAGCATTCCACACCTTTTGGATGATTGGTTGTACGTTGGCGTAATCCTGATCACCCTTGCGTGAGTACTGTCCACTGTTGGGGTCATCGCTAGTGTTCTTGGTGTTCTGAGCAATGCGACCCATAGCCTCGGCGGCTTGCTTGTCTAAGCGCTCTTGACTGTCTTCGGGTGTGGTTTCTTTGGTTACTTCAGGAGCCTTGCCGTTCAGGGCAACATCCAATTCATCCAACAATGACTCTAGTCCCAATCCTTCCAATTCTTTAGGAATAACTGTTGGGCCTTTGACTGCTGGCGCTCTTGGAGCTCTTGGAGCGCCGGGCTCTTTAGGAGCACCTCGAGGCGCGCGCGGGCCACCCTTAACTTTTTCTGGCTTACCTAGTTCATCAAAGATTGAGTCCAGGTCTACGTCAGAAAGTCCTCCCAGTTCAGCTTCTGATCCTCTACCGCTATCAGCGCCTCTTTCTGAGCTGCCGGATTGGCCAGTATTGGATCCCCCTCGTTTATTTTTTCCAATATCCGGCTGCTGTTCTCCAGCACCAGCTGCACCAGCTGTTCCTCGTCCGCCGGTTGTGTCAACGCCAGCGCCCCGTCCTGTTGTAGGTAGTTGTTCGCCGACGCCAGCGCCCTCTCCAGCCCCCACTCCTCCGCCAATGTCTCCATCTTCCAGCGTACCGCCTGCTGGTACTCCTCCGGTAGGTCGATTTGCACCGCCAGTAATTGGCTGTTTCTTTCCGGTACCCACCACGACTTCTTGGCTACGATCACTGGTTTGAACATATCTGCTCCAAAGTTCATCAAATGTAGTTATCCGGTCGACGTTGAAGTCACGCGGATAAGCGTTTTCCGTTTGGTTTCTACCGGCAATAACTAGGACGCGCAACGGCCAAGACGCGCCCTGCTTACGATATAAGTTGCCACCAATTTCATAGTGGTCTACTACGTTGTAATTGCCATATAACCAATTTAAAAATGCCCGATCAGGCGTGGTTATTGTTCCAGCTTTAAGGTGTGCTCCAAGTATCAATACAGCACGGCCATTGTTGGCCATGGCTCGTAAAGATTTGGCTGCAATTAGTTGTTCTAATTTGCTAATTTTATAAGCTTGTCCAGTCCAAGATAAAACATTTTCCGGGCTTGGTAAATCATCAAACGGCGGGTTAGCCAAAACTACATCAACTTCTTGATCTCTCAAGTCATTGATCTTTTCAAGAGCATTACCATCAATTACGTTGCCAATTTGCATTAACCGCATGTTTTCAGCGCGGCGAGGGTCTAACTCAATTGTTGTGACGTTCTGTGGATTGGCTGCCACCACCAGCATTCCATTACCGCCCGTTGGATCCAAGACCGTAGTGGTGGACTTGACCTTTGCCAACATACCGGCCAGGAAAGCAATAGGCAAGGGTGTGGAGTAGGCGTTGTTCGTCTTGCTCAGGACAGACTGAACATCCAATGTAGGTTGGGTCTGATACAGGCCAACGATGTGTTCGTAGATGGCCTGTGTATCTGAACCTGCAACCCTCATGTCAGTAATAACTTGGCTGACAAAGCGTACAGCTGCCGCCTCAAAATCTTCTTGAGTTTGCTTGAGCTTGATTCGATCACCCTCAAAGTCGGCAATCTTGTACTTTTCTATCTCCCGCTGATCCTTGGCTGGGTTAAAGCCAAGCAACTCTGGATTCTGTAAGTACGCTTTGATGCCGTACTCAGCCAGCTCGCGGTTGTTCTTTGGCCACCAGCCTTGGCGCATGTGATAGAACATGGACTCAGACATTGAGCCATTCTTAATCTCAGGCCACTTGAATAGACCCATCTCTTCCATAATGGCGTCAACCCGCTTTGCCATGTCAATGATGCGCTGATTGACCTTGCTCAGTTGCATGGCCTCTGGAGTCATGACTCTCTCTTGGCCGTCGCGTTGGGACTTGGCTTCTTCAGCGTCTTTCTGGTTTTTAAACCAAGTCAACCCGCCGCTAGAGCCAGAATCTAAGTTGTACTGATCCAAGACGGCATAGCCCAGCTCTTCCACTTGGACAATCTTGGTGTCCATCTTGTAAGTTTTGACTTTTAAAGTTTCTGGGTCAATCTGGTCAAGCATCTGCTTATAGACTTCATTGAGGGCTGGGCGCTCTTTGCCCGCAGGGTAAGACGTACCGCCGTACCCGTTCTTCTTTGATATATATCCATCAGCGACTGTTGGGCCAACAAGGTATGGTGATCCACCCTTAGAGGCATCAAACAACATAGACTCAAATGCGCGAGACAACAGCTCGACGCTGGAGCTCCAATAAGCAGGGCTTCTGCCTTCTGCTTCATCTAGCGCCCGAGCATCTCTAAGGTACTGAGTTGCTTTGTACGAGTCCCTGAAGATTGGTGCTTGGGAATAATAATTAGGGTTTGTAATTGCAGCAAAGAACGCCTTCTTAGGAGGCATGTTTCGGTTGTCTGTGCTGTTGGCAGTGTCACGCAAAATGGCCTTGAGATTGTTTTCTACTGTCTCGGCATCTATTGTGTTTCTAAGGGCTTCAATTGTGCCTGCCATCAACTTCTTGCCATTAGCATCTTGCTGAAGGTTCCAGTCCAAACCATGCTGCCACTCATGGCCAAGCGATCCATCACCTTTGGTTTTGGTCAGGTTGATCTCGTTTAACTTGGGAATGTAGTGGGCAGCAGTTCTGCCACCTTTGCCCTGGGCGCCAATTGCCATCTTGAGCTTCTCGCCCAATCCAAGCATCTTTGGTGAGATGCCAGAAACATCCGCCAAGTCATACATGGCGTCATAGATAGCATTCAAGTGAGCCGCGCGCTCTGACTGGTTAACCCAGTTACCAAAGTCAACACCGCCGGGAAATAGGCCAAACGTGTTTACAAAGTCTTGGACGTCAACGTCACGGCCTTGGCGGTGATCCCGCATACCACGACGGATGATGTTGCCCAACTCTGGCGG
>Ga0181349_1000616_pt1 | contig 15172 bp, 8 predicted proteins | sample Su13VDMM110SD_FD_130106 | JGI IMG/M metagenome (GOLD analysis project Ga0181349, IMG submission 130106) | Freshwater viral communities from Lake Michigan, USA - Su13.VD.MM110.S.D | ecosystem: Environmental > Aquatic > Freshwater > Lake | place: USA: Michigan | collected 2013-07-16 | reverse complement strand
ATCGTCAGACCAGCTGACGAACTCCTTCTTAACAAAGGAGGCAACCGGGCACTTGTAGTATATCAGCGGCTATTTTTTGACGAGCAAGTTCAGGCATGTTTCTCCAAGTTGATGCAAGAAGTCACGTCAAGACCTTGGTACGTTGAGGAGTACAGTGACAAACCCGGAGACCTCGCCGTTCGTGATTACGTAGCCGAAGTTCTTCAAGATATGAACGTAGACGATCTGTACAAGGGACTAGGGGAGGCTTTAATTGCAGGTTTCTCCGTGGGGGAAGTCATGTGGAAGAAAACCAAGAGAGGAGTTGTACCTTTCGATGTTCGTATGCGTGACCAGCGTCGTTTCGTCTTCCAAGAAAAAGAGGACTCAGAGACTGGCTTCACAATGCGTTGCCTTACTTTCAACCGCATGTTCGAAGGCGTAGAGATTCCTGTCCGAAAATTCATCGTTAACCGACACTGGGCTCAACACAACGGAGACCCCTACGGTTCTTCGCTCGGCCGTATTCTTTACCCCTTGGTGAAGTTTCGTCGCAGGGCTATCGAGTCATACGTACTTTACGGGGATCGCTACGCCACCCCCACAGCCGTGGCAAAAGCGCCTCTAAGTGCCAGCACAGCCGAGTTGGACACTCTCTACGATCACCTCTCTAACCTCTCACAAGAAACGGCAATGATTTTGCCGGAAGGGTACGATTTGGAGTTTGTGAATCCCAGTGGCAGTCCAGACGTCTTCAAAAACCTGGTCGACTACATTGACAAGGAAATCAGTATGCTAATTTGCGGTGAAAACGAAGCGGGTCAGGCGGAAGCAGGCTCCCGTGCTTCCTCTCAAGTTGCGAATGTTGTAAGAGTCGTTAAAGCCTCCGAGATCTCAGAGATGATCTCTCAAACCCTTACTCAGACTCTGATTCGGTGGATCGTTGACCTGAACTTTGGTGTCGACGTTGCAGCACCTACCCTTACAAGGGAGTTCAGAATTGAAGAATCGCCCCTAACAATGCCGGATGTTGCGCTTCTTATTCAGGCGGGTTTCACTCCGAAGAAAGAATGGATAGAACGACACTTCCGTGTTGAACTACAGGATAAAAAAGAAGCTCCTCAAAATACACAAGAAGAAGATTCCCCCACAACCTATGACCCGGAGCAAGAAGAGGACCTTTACAGTTCTATCTTCGGTGATGCGGAGGGTCAAACAACCTCTGAAGAGACTGCCCCAGCGGAACCCGGGGCAACAGACGTAACTGAAGAAGAAGTCACCGCCAAAGACGGTGCCGAAGCTAAGCAACAATAGGGGTAAAACTATGAACTGGGACGATTGAGTAATGTTTATTAAGAGGGTACACGTTTTTCGCAGTGGCGACCAGACCTCGGCTCAGGGGGTTCAAAGAACTTTCTCCCCCAAAGATCTTCAGCAGGTCGTGGACACCTATGACCCTTCAACCCACGAGGCTCCTCTGGTCCTCGGGCACCAGGGAGACAATGACAGCCTTCCCTCCTTTGGTTGGATTAAAGGTTTCAGTAGGGAGGGAGAAAACCTTTATGCCGATGTTGCTTTTACAGATGCAGCAAAAGATTTGGTGAAAGACGGTCATTACCGCAAGGTTTCGATCTCTTTCTACTCCCCTGATTCTGTGATCAACCCCCACAAGGGTCAGTGGAGTGCTCGTCATCTTGCTCTACTCGGAGCTTCGCCTCCAGCGGTGAAGGGTTTGGAACCATTCTCCTTCGTTGAAGGGGAAGGGTTGTACGACTTCGCGGTTGCCCTCTCTCCGGACGATATTTTTAACGATGAGTTTGGACCCACGTTAATCGTGGATAAAAGCCCGCTAGAAATGTTGAAAGAAAAGCTAGCCGAAGTGCGTCAGGATGTATCCAGCGCAGTACAGGACCTGAAACAGTCGAACCAACAACAATCCGCAACCGAAACCGCCTCCCCTCAAGAGGAAGGCGTTAGTTCGGACAGCTCTGGTCAAGAATACGCAGAAATGGGTAAAAAGACCAGGGCTCAGACCACCGAAATAACTCAGCAAACGGCTGACTTAGAAGACCAATTTCCATCCGAGGAACAATTCATGGAAGACAAGAAAATCAGCCGTAAGCATGCTAACGGCGCCCACGGCCAAGTTATGCAGGTTGTGGAAAACGTCTACGACGAAATGGACGACGAACACGGGGAGCTCCCAGAAGCTTTCAAGAAAAATGCAGCTAAGATGAAGGCTAAGTCCGAAGGAGAAGAAATGGAGACAACCCACGGAGAACTTCCCCCTGCTCTCAAAAAACGTGCGGCTGAAGTGAAATCCCAGGGTCACTTTGCTGAAGACGAGCCTGATCCCGAGTTCAACGAAGACGACGAAACCGGTCGTTTTGAAACCGCTCGCTCCACAAAAAATGGTTATGCCGACCGCATGACCGTGGGGAAGAAAGGTAAGGGCGGCGTGGGCGAAGACCGCACGAAGACCGCAAAAAGCGGTGAGCAAGATTCCGATCGTTTGAGCACTGCTAAAAGCGGTGAGCAGGAAATGGATCGCAAGAAAACCGCCAAAGATGGCTCGGACAACGCAACCGGGGAGTCGCGCTGGGCAGGTCAAGCTGACGATGAAGAGCGTTCTGAAAACGGCGATCAGTACGACACCGATGAGAGTAGCTACGGTGTGAACAAGCCCAAGACTGCTTCCGGTGGCAACCCCGCTGGTCGCGAAGAGTCTGCGACCAAAGTCCCTACCGAAACCGAAGAAACTCCCGACGACGAAGTGTTTGCCGTCGACATTAAAAACGTGACGTCCGATGGAGACATGCGTGTTCTTCGTCAAAAGAGCAGCGACGGTCGTAAAGCAACCAAGGGTGGTGCAATCGACCACGGCGAACCCGAAGCCGACGAGACTACTTCGGAAATGGGCGTTACCGCCATGGGTGAGAAAAAAGGCAAAAAGGGTCAGCTAAGCGGTGAGTTTGAGGGCGAATGCGCTGAAACGGTGGGCCCCGATGGTGCTTACGCTGAAGTGCGCGGCGAGAAAAAAAGCTCCAACAAGCACCTTACTCCCGGCGCTTTTGATGAGACCGACGAAGCTGACCAAACTGTTGGTCCGGACGGTGCCTTCGCTGAAGAGCACGGTGAGAAAAAGAACCCCTACACCAAGACTGGGTTCGGTTCTACCTACGGCAAAGACGACGAGGATGAGGATGGCGACGAGGATTACGCTGAATCGTCAGAGTATGGCGGCATGGGCTCTGCAGCCCAAGCCAAAAGCATGGGCGATCAGATGTACGAAGAGCTGAAAAAACTTAAGGCAGAACATGCTGAACTTCAGCGCCGTTACGCTGAAGAAAAAGTCTGCGCTCGCAAGCAGAAAATGGCCTCTTTCGTGGAAGCTCTTTACGAAGAAGGTCGTCTCACTGACGGTGTTATGCCTCAATCACAGCTGCTTAGCTACTGCGAAGGTCTCGATCTGGGCACTCTAGAGTTCTCCGAAGGCGAAACCGCTGCCACGAAGCTGATTGGTCTCCTGAGCAAGCTGCCTCCGATGGTCACCTACGGGGAAGTAACCGCCAACGGTACTTTTCAGTACTCCGAGGAAGATCTAGACCCCCATTCCGCAGCTCTGCGTTTAGTTGAAACCGAAGGTCTCGACTACGTTGAAGCCATTAAGCGTACAATGTACAGCTAAAGTAAAATGGATCTCCTCTCTCTGGTCTCGATGTCCACAAAAAGGAGGGGAGATTACTTCTCTCAAGCCGAAGCTCTTGCGAAAAAGCTTAAAGACCAGCCAGCTTTAGAAAAGCGTATGATGGTTGAGTCGAAGACTCTTGTAACGGGGCTTCGAGATAAGCAGCTGAGGTGGGAGGAGTACGAAAGGTCTCTTCTAGAAAAAACTCTAATCTCCGCCCTTGCGGCGGTGTACTTAGGCTCCGAAAACAACGAGCCTCGGGGGAAAATGGAGAGAGCCTGGCCAACGATCGTAGGGGACATGCTGCCCCCCCTGGTGAAGTTCCTATCGGAAACAAGAGCATACCTGGATGACGGAACACTCCGCCTCGGGGACAAAACAGTGGATTTCTCGGATTGCCTGTTTGGCGACGAAGAAGACTGTGACTGGATGCCGATTGACGACTCGTCTCCGCAAAACCCGTCAAACTCTCCCCCCAAGCGAAAGTCAACAAAACTTTCTCCTGTAGAGTCACTTTTAGGCGCAAGTCTCTTGTCCCGGCAAGACCCGGCGATCCTTTCCTCAAAACGAGAACCGTCGAAATCTTCTCTTAAAAAGTCGCCCCAGGGTGAAAATTTTCCGATGAACGACGACATTCTGGAAACCAGTCCGGAGGAACAAAAGGCTATCGAAGCTGCTAAAAGAGCAGCCGTAGGTCGCACCTGGGGTTCGCTTCTTGGAAGGGTTATACGGTACATAGCGAACCCTGCTTATTCTTTCTTTAACCTTGGGGTGACAATGACTCGACAGGACCAAGGGTACAAAGAAATGAGAAGGATCCCCACGCTTGACTCTAGGACCTGTAAAGACTGCATCTACTACGGTGAGCAAGGTTGGCAACCAATCGGTTCTCTTCCCATGCCGGGTAGGAACTGTCGCTGTTACGACAGATGTCGTTGTAGCATAGAGTACCGATGATAGGGTAAGACTTATCATAAGTCTGTAAACTCGGTAAAAAACAAGTCCGAGAGCAAACAAACTTGAAGTCCATTTACTAGGATAAACACATGGCTACTAATGCGGCACCAATTTTTGGCAAACAGTACATCCGTTACTCGGAAACCTGGGAAGCCCCTGCTAACACCCAAGGTGGCACAGTTGGCACCGTAGAAATCGGCGAACTCCGCGCTGTTTCTTACGCAACCTGGGCTGGCGCTAACTATGCCGCCGCTGGCGATGCATTCACTGCCGCTCCCACCACAATCGCAGGTGTTAACCAGGCTTACATGCCTACTGCTCTGGCTCAACCTTATACCGCTCGTCAACTGACCGTCGCTACAAGCGGCTTGCTGCTTATCGAGATTGCCCCTGGTTCCGCTGCAATCACCCTCAACTCTGCCCTGAGAGTGAACCTTTTGGGTCAAGCCGTTGGTGGTTCCGCTGGCACTGCTGTTACTCAAGACGGAACAGTTCCGACTATCCGCGAACTTATTTCGATTGGCGGTCGCAATCTTGTGCTCGTTTCCTTCTCCTAATAGTTAGTTTATTTGGGTTGGGCAACTGTAGTCGTTGAGCTCATAGCTCATAAAGACGCAGCGTAAGCCCCAACCCTGGTTTCGACCATTTGAAGACAAAAATTTCGGAGACTCCTCCCCATGATGAACCTCTCGCAAACCTATGCGGGCGTAGATCCAATTCTGACTACGCTGGCACAAGGTTTTATGCTTCCGGCGACTAACATCGCCAACTTCATTGCCCCGGTTGTTGACACCCCTACTCGTGCTGGCCGCATTCTGCGCTTTGGCAAAGAGCAGTTCGCTATCAACGACTTCCGTCGCGCCTACGGCACCAACATTCCTTACGTGCAGTCACGTTACGACTCTGAGCCTTACGCTCTGGAGCAGGAAGTTGTGGCTTGGGAACTCCCTGAAGAAGTCATTGAAAACGCTGGCGAAGGACCCGCTCAAGTTGACCTGCGTGCCATCGAGACTCGCAATGCGATGTCCCGATTGATGAATGCCTATGAGTACACCGTTGCTCAAGCGATCACCGTCACCGGCAGCTACAACCCCTACGAGCCTTACAACAGCTCCGCTGGTTCACAAACCGGTCTCGGTTTCACGACTTGGACTAACTTTTCGACTGCTTACGGCTCCGGCGCGGGCTCCGCTTCCTGGACAAGCACTTCCTCCAACCCTATTCTTGACATTCTGTCACTGAAGCGGGCTGTTGCGAACCAAATCGGCATCCGCCCCAACTCCATGGTTGTTGGAACTGCAGTGTTCGATGAACTGCTGACCAACGAAGCTATCCTTGATCGTATCAAGTATACGACCGCTGACAGCATCGACACAGACATGCTCGCCCGTTACTTCGGTCTTGAGCGTGGTCTGCGCGTTGCCGAAGGTCGTTACCTGGCCACCGACGGTAGCCTTCAGCCTGTGTTCCCCCAGAACGGCATTCTGTTGTTCTACAGCCCGAACGGTCCCTCTGATTCCGTTATGCCTGCCGGTGGCGCTAACGCTGCTACTCCTGCTTTCGCTTACACGTATCAGCTTACTGGAACACCTGCGGTTCGCCCCGAGTACTACATTCGTGAGCGTCGCGTGGTTCGTGCCGAAATCACCGTTGAGCGTGTTGTCAACCTGGTTGGTCTCGGTGCTACTGGTCTTATCGGTTCTGGTGCGATGATCTCCAACATCCTTTCCTGATAAGGAAAGTAACCTAGGAGGTATCCCCAATGTCTATTTTACGACCGATTACAAAGTCTCAGTACGAGGTTTCTTTCACTGCACTGGGTGGACCTACTTTCACATCAGTTTTCACAAAGTTCAGCGGTATTAAAGATTCAGCAGAGGACACAAAGTACGCTAACGGTACCGGCAACAGGCTTTTCCACGTGATTGGCCCCCGCACAGCTGACGATGTTACTCTGACCGCACCATACGATCCAACCGTCTTCAAGTCACTAGAGCAATTCTGGATTAACTACAATTGTGAGTCAATCACCGTTACCGTTACTCCGAAAGATTGCTCGGGAGCTGGTTCCGCCCCCGCTGGAGGTCAATACGTTATGTATGACTGTCAGTACAAGTCTGTAACCACCGGAGACGTTGATCGCGAAAGCGGCAACGTACAAACAATCGAATGCACCTTCACAGTGAACTACTGGGATAGGACTTGATTTAATTGCTCCTCATCTGACTACCTCGGCTTCGGTCGGGGTTTTTTATTGGTAGGGTAAAACACCTGTAAGAAGGCAGTCCATAGGGATTCATGAAGACAACTTTCTCTAGCGGGGTTATCGTAACCAGCCAATGGCTGAACGGTGCTCAAAACATCTATTTTGACGGGCAAGACCTTGATTGGCATTACTCTCCCTTAGGGTTAAGCTCGCTTATAACTACGGGCCCGAACGGTCTCGATTCGCGCTATCTCACCCTGGGCACCAGTCAGCCTAACCTGAACGGGTCGGGTCTTTACACCTCGGGAACCCCCATTTCGGGGACTAAGGTCGTAACAGGAGTTTGGAATTTCGGCTACGACCCTTCCGTAACAGGGAACCCCCTAAACACGCCCTATAGCGCACCCAAGAGTTTCACAACGAATTACAAATATAACTACGCCAACGGTATTTCTTCCCCGTCGGTGTCTCAAAAGTACGGGGCGTTGCAAAACGAGGATCTTGTAACCAAGCTCGTACTTACGGACCAACTGAACTACCTGCTGCAGAACGGCATTGATAACGGTGTGTACTACTCTGAAAGCAACCCGGCTTGCACTAATTACTCGATATCCGGTACTTCAACGACAATCTGCCCCAACTAACGAGGTATAATTGTGCCCCGGTACTCCCCCCTTCCTTCTGTTTCTTTCGACCCTCGCAATGAGGCTGAATTAGTTCAGGCAGCTTCTCAAAGAGTTTATCAAGCTTCCAATCAAACGCTGAACGATTTCAGCGCGGGCAACCCCCTAGCCGCTCTTATTGAGGGTCAGGTGTTCGCCCAAGGCGAGTTTTTATTTTGGGCTGACCAGCTTCCTCAAAAAATTCTAACTGAATGGGTTGGGCCTTTCTTGGGCGCAATGAGGCGCCTGGGCACTGCCGCTGTGGCCCGTCTAGTAATCTCGGTTAACCCGGCAAACACCGCAACGACCATTCCGAGTGGGACTTTTTTCACAACTGACCCCAACTTAACCGGCGGAGAGGCATACAGTTTTTTCACCTACACGGATATACTGATCCCCGCTGGCGAATCTATCGCCTACGCTCCCGTGTACTCTCAGTATGTGGGCAGTGTATACAATGTTCCGGCATTTTCAATTACGGGTGCGTCTGCCATAAATGTAACCGGGTTGACCGTGGTTAATCCCCAGCCGGCAACCGGCGGTAGCGACGTAGAAACTTTTCAGGAAGTTCAAGAGAGAGTTTTCACGCTAATTCGCAGAAAAAACCCCGTAAGCGAGCAAGATTGGCAGGACTTCTTCATAGACTTCTACGGTGTCGGCACTTTAACCTCTGTTCAACCTAACCGCTCTGCAAAAGGGGCCCACAATTACTTAACTAATTACCTGCTGCCCACCGGGCAGGTGTCTTTTTTCGTGCTAGGCCCCGATGGTGTTGAGCTCACTCAGACACAACTTGAGCGTGGTCAGAATGTCGTCAACTTCTCGGTTCCGGTCGGGATGCAGGGTCATCTTTACCCCATTACTCTGAGCCAAGCCCAATATAACTTGACTGTTGAGGTTGATGCCAACGGTTCTTACGGCGCTAACCTAAGGTCTTCTTCCCTGGATTTCAGAGACCGTTTGTACCAAGTTCTTCAGCCAGGGAACGTGTTCCCCGCCTCAATTGATCCGACGGTGAGCGATGCGGATGCAGCGTTCTACTCAACTTTTGACACTTCGGTTAGGTACTCGGACCCCCACATTCAGGCCAGTGCGGTCTACAACACGCCGCCTCTGCTGGACGCCTCTTCTGCCACCTACACCCGAGTGTTGTCTTTTGAGCCCAATGAGTATTTGCTGAATCAGAACGATCTGGTTAAAACACCCCTGCCGTTGCCCACTTTCCGCCCCGTAACCTCGGGTTTCACTCCTTTCTCTTCAGCGAAGAAAGACCAGACAATATACGGCAACCTGACTCTTCAGCAAATTAGGTCACTTACTGCTGGCGCGTACCGCCAAGGTCAAGTAGTGTTCTGGGACGTTACGGATGGTGGTGACGGTCTTCTCCATGTGATACTGGACGATTTAACACTTACTTCGAAACTTGAGATCTCTAGCGCCATCTCGTCCGGCAAGATTTCGCCCCCTAAAACTTATTCTGCTTGGGTAGTTGGAAACACCTATCAGCAAACGTCGGGCACGACTTACAACCCCCAAATCGTTGAATACGACTATGCTTACGGAGATTTTCAGCCTCTCCCCGGTCAGTCAACACGCCCAGGCTGGTTTGTTTGGGTGGTTTCGGCCAATTTTGTTCTCGAAGCTCCAACTAACACCGTAACTTCCTCGCAGGCAGCTTCTTTGCTGGGCGCACCCGTGATCCCGCAAGAGTTAATTGCGGGTAACGCCTATACGGCGGGAACATGGGTTTACACTCCCCAAGTCGGGTCGGGACCGGATCCAGTTGCAGACCCTTACTACAATTACGTGGACATCCGTCTCGGAGCGATTAACAAATATGCCTACGTTGTAGCCAACTTCACTTACGACCCAAACTCTCTTACGGTCAGCTCTTACTTCGATGAGCTGATTTCCCAGGTTATTATAAACGAGGTTGCAGTCGAAGATAGTGTTGACGGGCTGCTTCCGATCTACAAGTACTCCCCCCGATTCCCCGTCGGAACTCACTTGGAGTACCGGACGGACAGAAGTTCAATGCCCCAGTACTATTTGGCGGCGCAGTATTTCACCCCCGGAAGCACCGATGCTCAAACCATGGTTAATCAGGGGTTGATCTTCCCCTTGGTTACAAACGAGAGTCAGCTTGCTCAGCTTACCTCAAACATCGCCAGCGGGTCTGTTCGTTCTTTCACCCGCATGTTCAGGTTCTTTCGGGGGGACAGGACATTCTTCCGTCAAGGTAACTCGGTAATTTCATATACGGCAATCTCAAGCGTCACTCCTCTCTTTAACTTTCAGACTTACCTTCAAAACGGGGTCTTCGTTCTCACTTCCGACACGACCTCGACTTTCACGACTGACCTGTACATTCCTTACTTTAACCCGGACTATGTGAACTTCTCCGAGGACACAGTACTTTCTGCCGACGGTAGAAACATGTACCGTGTTATGCGAGCTTTCACACCCGCTGTGACTGTAACGGACTGGACGAACACGGCAGTAGCAAACACGGCCAGGATTCAAGAATACGCGGGGAACCTTCTTCGTTATGTCGATGAATACACTTGCGAGCAACCCATACTGTCTCAGCTAGGTCGCAACATATCGGGTGTTAAACTCGGAATCGCCCAGATAACTCTGATCCCTAAGAACAAAGGGAGATTTAACAACTCTCAGGAGAGGATTACTTACATTTGGGAGAACACTTCAACTTTGATTGAAGCTCCCCAACTATCGTGGTCAACCGGTTCTCCGGCTCAGTATAACCCCCCTAACTATGCTGGGGGAACTCTTGCGCTATGAGTCAGCAACTTACACCAACTAGCGGAGGCGTTCAAACCCTTGTTACAACGCCCAATGTAAACCGGTTAAACGTACTTTCTGAGCAATACATAAAGGTTAAGGGTCTTGAAAACAGGCCCACTGAGTGGGTTCACGATGGTAGACCAATCTATAAACGTTTGCCCTCGGCAAGTCAGACTTATCAAATCAACTTCGAGGAGGATAACTCTAAAGGGTATGTTTACATCCCCTGGGGGGAAGGGTCGTATGGGCCAACCTCTTTGGAGGCGGTCTCGTCGGACACAAAGGACGACCTTATAATCAAGTCCGGGAACTTGGTTTGGGCCTACGGCACCAACCCCGTGCCCCCTACTTTGATCAATTTGGCGAATCTCGGGGTCGGAAGTGGCAGGTACTTTGTAGCGTACAGGCTGATTTTCGACAGTTCACCCGTTTCTTCTGTATTCACTTTCGAGGATTATTCGCTAAACGGGAGCGAACTAATTGTGTCTTCAAGCACCGACGGTGTTCCGGGGTGGAGATACCCGGTTGTGAATAGTTTCCTAGATTCTACCGAAAAAGTGTGGTCTAACTATGCCTCCTACTTTCCAGAGTACACGCAGCCAACTGAGAGTTTCATTCAGTGGCAAAGCAACTCAATCTTTGAAGGAGCGTATCTGCCGTCCGCTTATTTGAGCCTCACTTTGAGGTGCCCACCTAACACGGCTTTTTCGGGGACCGCCACCCTGAGTTTCGTCGACTTCCCGGATTCGGCGGTGTTGCTGAAGACGGACATCTCCAGAGACTCCGTTGGTCAATTTTTTTACTTTGACCTCCCCGAGTATATTGAGAACTCGGGTAACCGGGCCTGGCGTGTGGATTTTTCGGATTCAAAAATGTCTCTGCAAAGTGTACGAGCCACGGGTTCTCTAATAAAAGCGGCTCCTAAGTCAGGTCCTTTCACGAGGAGTGCTTTGGTGATTCACCCGGAAAACGCTATTCCCGCCACTTACGTGAACTCGCAAGGTGCTCAAACTCCTTTAGCTTATTGTCCCTTAGCTATCGTAGATGTGGGAGCGGATTACAAACTCGAGAACATAGAAGACGTGAGAGAGATAGTCCGAAGAGACTACACGCCTGTCTCAAATTGGCTGACTGCGCAATTTGACGAGAGCCTAATTAACCTCTATGAGCAGGTGAGTGGTTACTCCGAGCTTTGGATGAATCCCCATAAGTGCATGAAACAAGAATATGCTTCTTTAACTCAGCACAACATAATTTTGACATAAAATGACACAGTTATCCCCTCAGTTCAGCCCCCAAGAGTTCGAGCTTCGTAACTACACAAATCCCTACTTAACCGAGGAGCAGGCGGCACAGGTTAACCTCACGGAGACACGAGTAAGGACCCAGGTGAGCTTTTTGGCTCAGATGCTGGGCTGGAGTGGCGACAACTATTGGTCAAATTTGCCGGCCACTGTCTCGCAAGCACGGCAGCTGCTAGGGGGGTCTTACGGGGTCTACAATGGTTTCATTGTACCGCGCATACTGGAGGTAAGAACTTGGGAGGAAATTTCTGACTTCAACGCCCCCCGAGTAGCTATCGTAGTAGTGCCCGCCGATGAGCGCATACGGGAGGGTCATAAAGCTTATCTAGATTTCGACGAGTACCCGATTCGTAGTATATCTGTCTCTGGCGACACTTACGAATTAAACTTCGGAGAAGTTTCGGATGCTTTCTTTTCCTCCCTCGGTGACAACGTACAGTTAAAAATTGACGCACCGGAGGCGAAACCTCAACCCTTCTACAGACCTCAAGTGGGTGTTTCGGGGGACGCTTCTTTCACTTGCTCGGCGTCGGGTGATCGGCTGACTCTTTACCCTCTCTATGACCGGGAGCACAGATTTCCGTACAAGTTCCCGATACTTTTCGCGGGATCTGTGTGTTATTTTGACAAACCGATCTACATGACTTACGGGGATTCGACCCCCGTACAAATAGACCCGACCTATGACGACGCTCAAGAGTTGTGGTTCTTGAGCTTACCCGAATCGCTGCCTCCAACTGTACGCTTAAGGTGGGATTACTCAAACCCGTCCTCTCTCGTATACTCTTATGCTCAAGTTTCCGTACTAAATTGGCATGACCCTTCGGATTGGGGCTCAGTGGACGCCCTTAGAAACTTCACAGGCGCCTGGGGCAACAAAGGCGGGGTTTTGCCTTTTAATTTTGCATTCGACAGCCTTGGCATTCACGGGTTCAGTGAACGGAACTCTGTTTACTTTGGCAGTTTTACGAAAGATCTCTGGTTTAACCAGCTTGTTAATTTTGTGTGCTGCCAACAAATTTCAACGTCCTTTCTGCGCTCGGGGGACCCGAGCAACGGAGACTTATGGTGGAATAGCGACACTGGCGATCTAGCTGTATGGTACGATCCTCACAACGACGCGGAGGGATGTTGGGTAGAGGTGGAATACCGTGTTCAGCCGGGGGCTCTGACTTACCCCGAAATCTCTTTCCCGAACGTTGCTTCTTTTCTGGCGGGCAGTGCCTCTTTCCCCCCTGGGACGGAGGCTCGAATCGCTAACGTCACGGGCCTAACCGCAGCAAACGGGGTTTTGGGTATACAGGGCACCCTGACACAGCCCGGGACCCTTATTCTGTACAAACAGGCAGACGGTCTGTACTGGAACCCTGTAAGATTTGTTTACCTTGCGGCTCCTGAATTTGAAGCTGATGCTTTACTACTGCCCCAGGGAGTGCCCGTAACCATACAAAACGGTGCCGGGTTAGAACCGCTAACCCCTACTTACATTGTCTCTGATTTGTACATCACAATCACAGACCGAAGCCCCGTCGTATTAACCAAGTGGTATAACAACGTAACCTGGGAAATCTCCCCCGACTCTTTACTGAAGTTCATAGCTAACACCTCGTTGTTCGGCGGTCTTCTGAACGGGGAAATGTGGTGGGACTACGCCAACTTGAACCCTGAATTTAGATCCGCAGCCGTATTTAGTGAGGAAGCTAATGCGTGGGTTAGCGTCAACACTTTCACCCCCCAGGGTGCTCCCCCCGCCACTCTAAATTACAACGCTTTGTTGGTGTACTGCGATGGTCAACTTTTGAGCTCGGGTGAAACCCGGTTGACAGATGATTACAGTTTCTCTTATACGATTGATACGGTCAATGGTAATTTTCAGTTCGCATACAACCCCCGTAATTTTAATGGGTCTGCGCGGTGGCCGGCGATCGAACTTTCGGACTCGATTTCTTCCGCCTACCGCTATAATATAACTGAGTATGTATTCAGCGGGCAAACCTACTACATGTCCCCCAATGTTTGTGACGCCGAAGTTCCCTTGCGCCTTTGGAAAGGAGAAGAGCTTCAGGTTGCCGACACTCTAGAGCATTTAGAGGAAGGCAACTATATCAACCCGTTAAAAGCTGACTTTAACAACGGCCCCGGGCCAGACAACTGGCAACGTTTTTTCGTTAGGCTTCCGCTCGATTATCAGCGCAACGGGTTTAACTGGCAAAAAACGGCCTTAATTTGTCAAAACTTCGCGTACTACGGGTCAAGCATTGAACCGGACCAGATGAAGTGTCCCCCGGAAGAGAATCTGCCGGCGGTGTACGAGGATCTTCTGTTGTACAACACACCGGTTCCTGATTACACCTACGTGTACTCTGAACCCTACTTGTACTCGAACCTGGCCTATTTCGATCTGAGAAATGTCGGCGACTATGGGAATGCGGGCGTGTTTCCCGCATTAGACCTACCTTACGACGAGTTTTATGAGGCTCAGTTGGTAGATTATGAGCCTCTGCACAGTCGTCAGGCGAACGTGACTTCCCCGGTTGGCGCCGGATACGGGGATTGGGTCGGACAATATTTTAATGTGGACCCTAGCGTGGATTTCACGGGTTACATTGTGAATGACACTTCGAGTGAAGCTTTGACTCCCGTTCAGGCACCTGTGTGGGACGCTAGTGTCTACAAATACGCCCCAACTTGCCAGTTTCAGCCTGAGTCCTTCAACGTAGACGCCAACAACTACAAAGTGGGGTACGCCTATTTTGTGGCCGATGCTTCCGCCGCAGAGGATGGTTTCTTTGACCCGCAACAAGAGTCTGCTTGGAGAAATCCTGAGACGCTGGGCAGGTCACTTTACTTAATTCCAGGGGAGCCGGAGAAAATCATTGCAACCCCGAAACCACCTACGCTTCCCACTCCCGTTGTACCACCGACATATATTACTAGTGTAGTCACTTGGGGGTCTCCTTTCGGTGGCGGAGACTCTAGCGGAGTTGTATGGGGTTCAAGTCCAGTTGTTAGTATTTTTTCTACTAGCTATGCTTTTGCCGCCCTAAGAGCCGATGGAACCGTAGTTACTTGGGGTTATGGCGACTGGGGAGGAAATTCCTCAGGGGTTGTGTGGGGTTCAAGTCCAGTTGTTAGTATTTTTTCTACTACCAGAGCTTTTGCCGCCCTAAGAGCTGACGGATCCGTAGTTACTTGGGGGTATGGCGACTACGGGGGAGATTCCTCCGGAGTCGCATGGGGTTCAAGTCCAGTTGTTAGTATTTTTTCTACTACCAGAGCTTTTGCCGCCCTAAGAGCCGACGGATCCGTAGTTACTTGGGGAGATTTTGATTATGGTGGGGATTCCTCTGGAGTTGTGTGGGGTTCAAGCCCCGTTGTTGAGATTTTTTCTAATAAATATGCCTTTGCAGCCCTAAGAGCTGACGGATCCGTAGTTACTTGGGGTGATAGCGATAATGGAGGAAATTCCTCCGGAGTTGCATGGGGTTCGAGTCCCGTTGTCGAGATTTTTTCTACTAGCCCTGCTTTTGCCGCCCTAAGAGCCGATGGAACCGTAGTTACTTGGGGTGAT
>Ga0181349_1000613_pt1 | contig 15263 bp, 25 predicted proteins | sample Su13VDMM110SD_FD_130106 | JGI IMG/M metagenome (GOLD analysis project Ga0181349, IMG submission 130106) | Freshwater viral communities from Lake Michigan, USA - Su13.VD.MM110.S.D | ecosystem: Environmental > Aquatic > Freshwater > Lake | place: USA: Michigan | collected 2013-07-16 | reverse complement strand
TTATTATCTTTGAAATCGCAAACCAATAGTTTGTTAAATCAATTACGAGCAATGAACACAACTCAACCACAATACGAACCGCAACCACAACCTCAATATCAACCTGAACCGCAACCTGCACAACCACAATATCAAGAGCCGGTTATTGAAGATGTTCCTAATATGACTTTTGAACAAGCAGGATTGGTTTCGGATGAAGACATGCTCGATATTGAACGTGTAATTGAAACGAAAGAATAATAAAATGGCAAAAAAGGAAGAAGTTAAAAATAAGGAACGCGCAGCAGGTATGATGGTTACGACCGGAGTACAGGGTGTGGGAAAGACATATCAAAATATGTACATCATCAAGTCGTATGTATCGGATAAGTTTTTCAACAAAGTGAGAGGTAGGAAGTGTTTAATCATGGATACGAATGGAGAGTACACAACAGAACAATTCTCGCACAATGATATTGAAAATTTCACACCTCGTCTAATAGCATTAAAAGATATACCATCATGGTCAATATCAACAGACATCATTGAATGTAGACGTATTGATGCAAAAAACCTGTCAATCTCAGAAAAGAAAAAGGTATTGGAGTACATCATTCGATATTACAAAAACGGGTTGTTGGTTGTAGAAGATATCAACACCTACATCTTGAATGTAACACATATGGAGGAAATTGTAGGTGGTTTGGTAAATTTACGACATAGAGGTGTAGACATGTTAATCTCCTATCAATCACTACGCGCAGTGGAACCTCGAATGTACTCGAATTCGAGATGGATGCGTCTTCACTATCAGCAAGATAACGTGAATGATATTAAAGGAAAAATTGCAAACATCGCATTGTATAAGATTGCAGAGATAATCGTTAAGACGCGATATTTCAACGGTGATAAGAGGTTTTTTGTGTACATTCATTGCTTCGAAAACAAGATTGAAGGACAATTCACAAAAGTTGAATTTTTGGAAGCATGTGAAAAATACTTGAACACGAACAAAAGAGAAATTAAAGAATACTGTGAAATGAATGATGCAACCAAACTAGATGCATTGAAATGGTTGAAAAAGACATTGTATGACCAGTATTATGGTAACACAAACAAATAGATATGATATTAATAATCACTACCTTCGTTTCAATCTGGGTTGCAGCATCGATTATTGCAATGGGATTGATATTATTTCGCTCAGACGCCTTTGAGGTGTGGGAGGATATAGTTGGATATACTCGCAAAAGGAAACCTATGTTGAAACTGCTAGGTGTAGCATTGTTATTGTGCGTCTTACCATTTTCTATACCTTACAGTATTTCAAATATAATTAAACGAAGATAATGGATGTTGATAAGGATGTCTTGCAACCGCAAATGAAAGACATTTTTAACCTTAATTATGCCAGTGATTGTTTTGAATTAAAACTACAATTGATTAGGAATGGTTATGTTGAAAAAAATGAGTATGAACGGAATGAAGTTGACATTGAACGCATCAAATGCGAAATATCTATTTTAAGAATTAAAAAGGAGATTAAAATGAAGTTGAAGGAGTTGAAAGACAGTTTAGTTTTGTTTGAATTTGCACAACCAGATGAAGATGAAAGACAGGATTGATGTAATCTTTTTACACACAAATAGATTTCTTGAAGAATATGCATTAGACAATTTAATACGCAAAACAAAATGCGATATTGGGATATTGTCAAAAAAGTTTGAAGGCGATAGTTATGCAGACGAGATGAACACATTGATTAACATCTCAGATGCTGAATACATCGTTGTGTTTTCTTCAAACATACTTGTTGATGAGTCATGGTGTGAAGATTTACTTTACTATTCAAAGAAAATTGTTGATGCAGGTTGTGTGGGTATTCAAAGCGTAGAGAATAACAAGCACAAATACAAACCTCTATTGACTGTAGATGATGATTTGAAAAACGTATGGGTTTCAGATAACAATATAGTTGAAGGTGTGTTTATGTTTAAAAAGTCATTGTTAACAGATGAAATAGGCATGTTTGATAGGTTGTTTGATAGAACAGGTTTTGAGCAAGCAGAGTTTTCATTGAAATTACCATTTTTAGGATACAACAATTTTTATATTCGCAAACAATCATGCGTAGAAATGGACATGCCAGGGCGTGATGAGGTATTTACAAAGAAAACCGAATTCGGTATAAAAATGATGAACGAGTTCGTAAAAGCAAATATTAACTTTAAAGAAACAGAATGATTATAGATACAGCACAATTAAGTTTTGATAAAACTGCATTATGTGAGATAATGTCAAAACAAGGTAGTGATAAAGGTGGCGGATGGCACAATTACACGTTGGTTTACCATGAGCTTTTGAAAGGCATTAAAAACAAAGCAAAAAACGTTTTTGAATTAGGCCTAGGCACAATCAATTTACATTTACCCAGCAACATGGGTGTTAATGGAACATCTGGTGCATCCTTAAAAGGATGGAAAGAGTATTTTACAAAAGCAAACATATTTGGAGCTGATATTGACAGAGACATTTTATTTGAAGAAGAACGGATTAAAACTTTTTATTGCGACCAAACTTCACCGGAAAGTATTGCTGAGTTATGGTCAAACTTTGAATCTGTTGAATTTGATTTCTTACTTGAAGATGGTTTACACACTTACGATGCTAATATTTGCTTTTTTGAGAACAGTATACATAAAGTAAAAAAAGGCGGGTTGTATATAATCGAAGATATTGTAATTACAGGAATTAGAGATTACTTGAATTACTTTAAAAATTGTAAATTACCATTTGAAGAATATCAATTAATCGATTTGGATAACCCTGGAAATAGACAAGATAATGTATTGGTTATTATCAAAAAGTAAGTGATGGAAATAAAAGAATATGATATTGACAAACGATGGGAGTCAAAGCGCGATTCAATTTACAACTTGCGCGATACAATCGAAAGGTTAAAAAGAAAGGTTCGTTCCGATTTGTACTCATCCGATGATAAAACGCGATTGACTGCACTTGTTGTACGCATCATGATGTTGACATCGGAACGCGTAGGGAATTCGGAGTCTGCATCAAATGGACATTTTGGTGTTACAGGTTTCAAAAGACAGCATGTTGATGTTGAAGGCAACAAAGTGATTTTAACATACAAAGGTAAGTCGGGTGTGGAGCATGAAAAATCATTCTCAGATGCTGCGTCTGCGATGATGATTAAAGATTTAATTAAACGCGCAAAATCACCAAATGCTGCATTGTTTACAACTGCGGACGGGTTTGAAATAAAAGCCGATAGAATCAACAGATACTTGCGCAGATTCGATGCAAAGTCAAAAGACATACGTGGGTTCAACGCAAACAGGTTAATGGTCGTAGAACTAAAATCTCGCGGTAAAATCAAAGAAGAAAAAGATAGAAAGAAAGTGTTCAATGAAGCGTTACGAAAAGTAAGCGCAAAAATCGGGCATGGACCATCAACACTACGTAAACAATACTTGATTCCCGAAATTGAAGAACAATTTTATAAACATGGTTCAATAGGTAGAATTAAAATAGATTAGTATGAAAGAAGAAATCAAATTATCACGAGTAGAACAATTAGAAGACGTTGTTCAAGAAGAAAATCAACAACCGGTCATTATACAACCAAAAATAATCCCACCTCGCGTACTTTTAGAGGTTTTGATTTATGGCGATTATGCATCAGGAACTGAACCCAAAGAATCAACTGTCTTTCAAAAAGCTTTGAATTTGCAACAACAAATTGATTCACTTCGCGGGAAAGACAAGTTTAGAGTTAGGATTTTGTGGAAAGGTGTTGAAGGCAAAGAACCAATGAATTATGACCAATCACAAGAGTGTGAAGAATGGTTAATTGAAAACTCATCATGCAAGTATTATCACTTAGTAACTTACAGATTTGATGCACCAATTGAATTCCCGGCAAACTATATTAAAGATAAGCTCAAAGCAATTAAAGATTTTGAAAAAGGTATGTCTAAATTCAAAGCATCACAAATTCAAATTAAAAAGAAATAAGAATGGAAACGAAACAAAAAACATACCTGCAACTATTGAAAGATACCATGCAGCCAATGAAAGACATGCTATCTTATTATGAAAACCGCTTGAAATTCATTGATAAAGAATACGATTTAAAAACACCAAGAGAGAAAAACGAAGACCAAATCTTGCGCATCAAAACGATTCAAGAAATGGATGTGTTGAACAAAATCTTGCATCAAAAAAATGAATACTTCAAACACTACGCAGCTCAATTTGAACAAGATTTGAAGGAAGCAAAGAAGAACTTCAAGAAAACCGTTGAAAAATGCTGGGAAGTTGCAAAGACAAACGATGCATTGATGAAATTGATGAAAGCCGCAAACTTAAAAGAAGCTGAGAAGAACGATGAAGTCCTTGTAATTATGTATAACAAGTTCAAACAATTTGTATAATGCATCCGTTTCCTAAGGTTCTAGTCGCAGCACCGCAAGCAAAAGCAAAAGAGTATTGTTTTGAAAGGTTTATTGATAACGTGATGCAATTCACTTATCCTAACTTTGATGTCAAAATGTTTGACAATACAGATGATGAAGGCATGTTTGCATCTTATATGAATAACTATGTTATCAATAATCATGGTAAGAATGCAAAGTTTGAAGCATTGAACACGTTACAAATGCATAATATGAAAACCGATTCTGTTATTGCAAGGATGGCAAGGTCTCATAATGATTGCAGAGACTTTACATTAAGAATGAACTACGAATACTTACTGCATCTAGAAACCGATTTATTCCCTCCTAACGATATTATTGAGCAATTGATGTTTCATCAAGTTCCTATCGTATCTGCTTTATACTACGTTGATAACGGTATATATCGTAAACCTATGATTCAACGCAAAATTAAACTCGCACCTCAATTTTTAACATCAAAAAACTTTATGGCAAACGAAGATTTGTGTTTTTGTGATGGTACGGTGAAGAAAGTTGCACATGCTGGTCTAGGTTGCATATTGATTCACAGAAGTGTATTGGAGAAAGTTCAATTCAGGCATATTGATGGTGTGAACAATCACCCAGACACATATTTTGCTGAAGATTGCGCACAGAATCGAATACCTATCCATCTTGATACATCTATTGTTGTTGAACACGAAAACTCACCTTGGGGTGTTTTTGGTTTAGATTATAAGTAAACATGGAACAAAAGTTATCACCACCAGAATTCCTTGAACATGAATATGGAATCAAAATGGAAACAACAACCTTGATAACTTATCTCGATGGTGTGATGAAGCAACCATCATTATCATTCTTAATGAATGAATATGCTAAATATATTGTTAAATACCAAAACTCAACAGATGAAGATATGCAGGTATAAATAATGATATACAATAAATATACACGAACCGCCCTTGTACACATGCATTGGCGGTTTTTTTATGCATTTCCGTACAACATAAGATATAATTTGTAAGCGAATTCAAAATTATTTTTGTTTCGTAACTCATAATCTTCAAAAGATGAAACTATTTACAAAAGAAAACGGAACTGCATTTATTGTAACGCTTGCGGCTGTTATGGTCGGTTTAGCTGTACATCAGCGTTTTGTTGCTCCGCTTATTATTAAAAAATAATAGAGCGCAAGACCCATATAAACGAGATTCATGTTATCTCGTTGAATTTTAAAATTGAAAATAGCTGCATCTTAAATAGGTGATTTGTTACAAGTAAAGAAAATCATTCAAAAGCTCCTTTAAACGAGCAAAATGTGAAAAAACGATAATTAACAAATTTTATAACTTTCAAAAATTCAGAAAATGAACTCAACAGAAAAAGAACTTTTCGGGTACATCAATGGAACAGAACGTATGAGCGGTTTTGACTCTTATGATTCATACGAAGGTGATATGTCTTATTTTGACAATGATGACATGTCTTACTTTGATAATGATGATATGTCTTACGCTTCAGGTCCAGGCGCACAATCAATTGTGTCTGACCCTTACGTAATCCAGTACCAAAATACAACAACTGCAGCTGTAACGGCTGTTCTATTCGGTTTTAACGATTATTCAATCGCTACAAACTTTGGTAACCCAGCGGCAGTAGTAATTACTAACTTACAAGGTGGTACTTACGGTCGTTTGCTTACACAGTCAAACAACAAAGCATTCAAAATCGGTAAATGGCGTTTTCAGTCGACAACTGCAGCACAATTGTCGCAGACACTTACCATTTTCCACGTTGATGCAAACGGTAAACAATATTCAACTCCGTTGAACTTGTCTATCGCCCGCGATGCATACCAGCAACAGTCAGATATCCTTGACGTTACTAAGCCAGTAACAGTTGACGGTAACACTTACATTACGTTTACACTTTCAGGTTCTGCAGTGTTCGTAATTTCAGCGTTCCCAGTTGAGGTTATGTCTTCTAAAGCTGCATTGAATGGTGGTCGTAGCCTTAACTCTGCTCGTGCTCCACGCTTAAGCGGTAAAAACGTTGCGCCTGTTATCATTCAAACAGCTCAGTCTGTTAAAGGTATCACAGGATAGTAATATCTTAACCTAATTATAGAAAGGGCAGGGTGCATTTGTGTTGCCTTGCCCTTTTTTAATAAATCGCAATAAATGAAAGCTTCGCAAAACAATAAAACAGCAAAAGGTGGTCAAGAGATTACTCTCATGACTGTGTTAGCAAATGAAGCTACTGGCCCATCACGTAAATTGTTAAAACAATATGGTGAGTCGGATGCAAAAAATTATCAAGATCTAGAGGTTAAACTTGCGCAATTGTATTTCAATACAAAAGATAAAGTTGAATTAGAAAAACAATTAGCGGAAATACATCCACACAAAAATTGGATACTCAAGAACGTTCAGCCTGTCATTGAAGAGAAATCAAAGCAGGAGCAAGTAGAAGAAGTAAAATCAAATGCAACAGGAGATAATATCTGTCCTCAATGTAATAGAAAAAATCGAGAATTAGATTTCTTATATGCTGATGGTCCAACAAAGGACTCATCAAAATTTGACATGAGTTTGATAATTGTTCCTACAATGCTAATTGCATTAGTAGGATTAACTTATGTTATGGTTTTAAGGTCAGCACCAACATTCAAATAAATTAGTATGGAAGTAACAGTAATTAGAGATTCAAAGTATTTAATTCCAAACGCACAACATCAAAACTTTACAGAATCAAATGATATAGTTGGTGAAGGTGTTTTATTGAAAGGTAACTTTGCAAATATTGAAGGATTAAGACGAGGTGAGCCATTTACTTACAAGTTATTTATAACTGAAGACAAAAATATTTTATATCAAAATAACGTAGAACCCATGAAAACAATTGAATTAACATCAGGAGCTGATTCACAAACTACACCAACATTAGTGAACCTTACTCCAGCTGAAACTTTTAGCAAAGTGAAAACAGCAGGTTTAGTATTAGGCGGCCTTGTAGGTTTTGCTTATTGTAAATACAAAAAATGTGATACAAAGAAATCTGCAATGTTCATAGGATTAGGAGCAGTTGTTGGATATGCAGCAGCTTATGTTATTGACAGAAATCGCCAAGCAACTGTTGTTGCAAGTAACTAAAAAATCATTACAACATGAACAGAGCAAGAATCATTCAATTAACTTCACCAACTTCTATGCCACAGGCTGTTTCATTTGAAGACGCTTTTGGTGAATTTTCAAATGCGCAAGGGCGTGGACGTGAAAGACGTAAAAATCGCAAATTAGACAGAATTGAAAACCGTACAGAAGTGCGTAGTGAAAGACAATTAGGACGAGGTGAGCGTAAACTGGCACGTCAAGAAAAAGTCGCATCAAGAAACGTATTACGAGGTGAAAGAACGGCTGGTCGCGAAGAATTGCAATTAGCACGTAAAGGCAAAAGATTGTCAAAACGCGAAACTGGTTTAGAATCTCGTTTAGCGCGTAGAGAAGGTAGAACATCATCGAGAGTTGGTCGTAGAGATTTACGTAACCCACAAAATGTTCCTTCAACTGAAAGCGCTGGTTATCAAGGTGATGGTTTAGGTGTTGCAGAAGCAACGGAATCAAATTATGTTCCAACTACTACAGGTTCAGTAGGTTATGCACCAACGACACAACCGGGTACAGGCTCTGGCGGTTATGCACCATCAACACAATCAGGTTACTATGAAGATCAAACACCAACAACTTCTTCTGGTTACTATGAAGATGGAGGTTTTGGAGAAACAGATGATGTTTATGACCAAGGATTAGTTGATGAAACGGCTCAAAATGCCTATGATTTAGGTTATCAAGATGCGCAAGAAGAAGGTGGTTTAGATGTTGAAATTACAGGTGATGAAGATTACGGTGATTTTGATGGTGTAATGGGTGCAGAGGACAGATATAACGAATTGCAAGACAAAAACGATATGCCTGTAAATCCCAAAGTTCAATCACTTGCAGACAAATGCGTTTGGAATGAAATGTTGATTATTAAATTGAAAAATGACCGCAAAAATGCTTCTGGAAATCCACAAGCAATTTCAAAAACAATTCTTGAACGCGCAAAACGCATGAAAGACTTGAAAAGTGAATTAGAAGATTTTGCAAACTATTGTGGTTCATATTCAAGTGCTGAAGGAACTAACGAAATGATTGCTCAACGCAAACGTATTGTTCAAGTTGCAATGAATAAAGCACGTAGAAAATCATCAGGACAATCGCCTATGAATTTAACTTCTGTGCCTCGCAATTTAAACCCAAAAATGTCGAGAAATCGTATTGTAGTAAACTCATCCGAAATGATGGCAAGTGCAACAGGTACAGGAATTGATGCACTAGATGATATTAATGACTACGATGCACCAGCAACACGCGAATTTTATATTCCTGCCGATGGTGGTTTTGCAAAAGGTATTGATTTAGGTTCAATTGCACTTGGTGCGTTGATTACTGTTGGATTCATATACTTCAACAATAAGTACAAATGGATTAAAATGTAATAAAACATGTTGTACAACGATTTTTGTAGCGAGTTTAATGTCTGTATTGACAAAGGTGATTATAACACAGCAGATGCACTTATTTCACGCGAATTAGGCGCATCACTGGCAAACAATAAAATGAATTTTGTTGATTTGTTAAATGAATCCGGTATCAATGCATCAATGAATGATTCACACATTGAACTCGTAAACAAATTTGTTGACAATGTACCCATTAATTCAAAACTTAGATTAGGTGCATCACTACTTGTGAATTCACAAAATCAAGAAATAGGATTTGATGGAAAGAAATCAATAGATAAAACTAATGTTCGCAATTGTTATAGAGTTATGAGTAATAAATATTCAAATTTTGTTTCACCAGACGTAATTGCATCCGCTGTTCAAACTGCAGGTCAACTTGGCGATACGGTCGTCAAAGGTCAACAACGTAAAAAGTTTGGTGGCTTAGATATTGCGCAACAACGCGAGGCCCAACGCGCTGAAATAATGAAATCAATTGCTGATAAAAAGAAAGCTGAAGCCGAAGCGAAAACAAAAACCAATAAAATATTGATGATTGTTGGAGGTTCATTATTGGGGTTAGTCGTAATTACTTTCGCTGTTTTGAAATTAAAAAAGAAATAAGATGTACGAAAGGTATTATTATTTAGAAGATGACCAAAAAGCGGCTATTGGTGCAGCGGCAACAGGCGCGGTTGCGATTGCAACTGCATTAGCACAAAGACCCAGAAAAGAATTATCTGAGGTAGAGAAAAGGTGTGGTAAAAAAGGTAGAAGAGGTAAAAAAGCAGCTGCGGAATGGGAAAAATGCGCAGCATCACAACCAAATACAAATACAACTCCGACTCCACCAACAAATGACCCTAAACCCTCTGCGATGTCTAAAAACACTAAGATTGCTTTAATAGCAGGAGGTTCTTTATTAGTCATAACGGTTATCACTTTAATTGTTTTAAAACGTAAAAAGAAATGATTAGCATTTACAAAACACTATATAATTCCGAGAATGCAAACGCGGAATATCAAAAACGCGGAAAAACTTGGTATAAGAGAAAAAAAGGTTCAAAAGAAAAATGGTATAAAGTAGAGGAAAGATATTTTGATAGTTTAAACAAACAACATTCAGGTTTTCTTTTTAACTACAACATGGCATCAAAAATTGCAGCAGTTGCAGTGTTAGGTTTTGTTGTTTATAAAGTAGCTCAAAAAAAATGAGAAAGGTTTTAACAATTATTGTTGTTGCAGGTTTAGGATTGTACGTTTACAACGAATACAAAAAAGCCAAGAACACAAATAACGTGAAATTGAAATAAGATGGCACAAAAGACATACATATTTACGCATGATTGCAAGGCGCCTTACGTTGAAATAACTGGCAAACCGCATATGCCTCAAGAAATTAAATTCTTGAAGTTTAGACGTGGTGACCAAGTTCGTGGTGAAATTAAACACTCAAACAACAAACCAGCATTCATTTTAGGGCCTAAAAATGCTATTATCCCATTGGATGTAGTAAAAGAATTGGTCACAAAAGCAGTCGTTGGTGATACACCTTCACTTGCTTCAAGTTCATTTGACGGACCAACACAACAAACAAAAACAGTTCCTACAAACCCCAAAGTGCGTTACATTGATGCAATGTTACTTGGCGCAGTAGTTGGATTAGTTGCAGTTATTGTTGCGGAAAAACAAGGGTGGATTTCAGAACCTGATTCAAAATACAAATGGTATGGTGCAGGTTTAGGTGCTGCGGCAGCAGGGTATATTGTTTACCGCACATCTAATGCAAAACCTAGAGTTCAAATTGTAAATAAAGAAGCATAATTTAAAAGACATGGAAGTAAAAACTATCAACCCAATTTTAGTAAACCCGCAAGACCCAAATGTAAATGGATATGTAGGTTCAAGCAATGTAAATATTGATTTACAAGGTCAATCACAAGATGTAAACGTTGGTGATTTTGTTGTAAAAGGTACAAACCCAGTATTTATTGGCAATCAAGAAGCATCTCGTAATGAATTTCTTTATTCTGAACCAGTAATGTTAGGTGATGAAACATTAACACCAAATGATGAGTATTTGTATTCAAATTTGACTGCTGAGGAAAGACAAGCAAGAAAACAAGAGAGAAGAATTAATAGAGAAATGGCACGAAAACTAGCTCGCGAAAAAGCAAATCAAACAACACCAGGAAACGGTGAGCCTCCAGCAGCTGAACAAGATGCAAAAGCAAAAGAAGGTAAGTTTTGGAATGTCTTAAAAGGTGGATTTGAGTCATTTAAAACATCTCCCTCAGGTCAAATCATTTTAGACTCGGCAACAAATTACTTGGTAAATAAATTAGGCGGAAATTCATTTTCACAAGGCGGCGGCGTAGTTGATGATACACCACCCCCAGCTCCTGTAAATGAACCCATGTCCAAAACAACAAAATACGTTTTGATTGGTGGAGGCGTTTTATTAGTTGGAATTATTGCATATAGCGTTTTAAGCAAAAAATAATGTTTGCACAAAAGATACAGTCGAACAATAGGAAATTTTCCTTGTACATTACTATTAAATGTGCAAAGGCAAAGAAATTTCGGATCTGGGCTGAGGAATTTCAAAAAAGAAATTCCAAGTATGCAGATAGAGAGATTGTAGTCGAAGGTGAACGCACTATTCATGTCAATTTCCCTGTATCACCTCAAGCATTATTCATAGGTGTATTGAATTCTGAAAATCCAGATGATAAAGATTTTTCTGTTGATTTACAAGAACAAGATTTAATCACTTATAATGTATGGCTTGATTCTGAAACTAGAGATTTTTTATCACTTGCAGTTCCTTTTTCACAAGTAAGCGGTTTTTCGTCTGCAACAGAACAAGGACGTGTTTACACAACTGAAGATAAAGAATTTACGATTAAGTATTTTGATGTTATTCGCGACCAGAAATCAGGTCAACCGATGAGTACACCAGCTCGCATTGGACACAAGTCAGGTATTATCGAAACTGCAAAAGTGAAGTTTGATAAATACACAATTCCAATGCGATTAGTTATTCTGTTGCATGAGTTTTCTCATAAGTATAAAAATCCAAAAATTGGGTTAGATATTAGAGATGAGACAGGCGCTGACATAAATGCTTTGTATATTTACCTTGGATTAGGATTTTCAAAAATTGATGCAATTTGTGTGTTTGCGAATGTATTCCTTAAAGCACAAACTAAAGGGAATATTGAAAGGATGCGTAAGATTATGGATTACATTCAAAAATTTGAAAACCAGGAATTTGCAAAACGCAATTAAATGGAATTATTTGATATTAATGAGTATGATTTGCATGGTCGTTTAAATCAATTTCTTTCAGCAGCAGGCAAGATGCCAGAGGTTGAAGAAGATGGTTTTGATGAGATAGATGATATATTGGATGATTTTGACTTCTCGGCTTTTGATGGTGATAATTTTAAAGAAAATTTCGCTAAGGTTAAAAGTAAAATCAACAAGGTAATTGTTCCAAAAAACAGAACGGTTATTGTTGAAGGCAAAAAAACACCAACATTAATATCAAAACGAATAACGCCTGTAAGGCAAAAAAGTTCTTTGAAAAGCGATTCTTCAATAAAAAGAAAATCACAACGTGATGTTGAAGGTATTCCTGTGCAAGAAGGCGAAGAGGTGCAATTGAAAGGTAGAAACAAGAAGCTCATTTCTAAGGTCGTTATTCCTAACGATAGGAACGTTATAGTGGAAGGTGCATCTAAAATGATGCTATCCGAAGATAAACGCGATACAATGATTAAGCAACTAGGTTACTTTAACGGTAAAAAGTTGCAAGAGTTGATAATCGAAATTAATAACGATACAGAAATTGATTTTTTACTTTCTCTCTTTGACCCATCGATGCCTTTAGATTATTTGTACAGCACATCGCAAAACCTGAACAATCGAATTACGGTTGGGGGTGGCGCGTTGCAATACTCAGACTTGATGTTCAACTTACTTGCAAACCCTTTGTTGATTCATTCAGCATATTTTACATTAGAAGGAACTACATCACAGATTTTAAAACAAGAGGTATTGGCAATGCAATTTGTGAATAAAAACGCGCAAGGATACCGAAAGATTGACCCGGTGAATTTATCATTGAAAATTGATACAATGCAGACTTTCAATAATGTTATTGCGTTTGATTTGCATGAGAGTTTAAATCGTCCATTTATACCGGATGGTATGGATGTTATAAACTATACAATTTACGCAGGCGTTAAAGCAACACTTGTATTCTTTTATGAACAGATACACATTAAAGATGTGTATTACGATGAAGCACGAAAAAGTAAAGTATTATTATAGTTATGTCATTATACGCACAACAATATCCAAACCCATCACGTATCGTAACTGGTACGCCAATCATCAATAATGATGATGTGGTTTTGTATTGCGATACAACATTAGCCGCAGTTACAATCAATTTACTTGATATTCCGAATGACTATTGGATGACTACATGGAAATTATACATTGTTGATTATTCAAATAATGCTGCAACAAACAACATCACAATAAACGCAGGATCTGGTCAAACTATTAACGCGCAATCAAGCATTACTTTATCACAAAATAAAGGCAGTGTAATAGTTGAAATAACAGGCAACACAACGTTTGTTTGCAACCCTGTTGAATCTTCATTATCCGATACAGGTTGGGTTGATTTACTTGGTTTCACATATTATGTAGGTGTTACAAAACCTCAAGTTCGTAGGATTGGTAGGACAGTTTATTTTAAAGGAACAGTTTTTGTTCCTTTGGATAATCCCTCATCACCCGGCACTGTTGTTCCATTAACAACTACAGCAACGTATAATGCAATAATGGGATGTACAACATTTAGCGGAACAGGTGGTTGTACAATTGATTCAAACGGAGCTATTATTTTCAATAACGATACAGCGGTAATTCCTTCATCAGTTGTAGCAGGTAATTTAGATGATTTGTATATCATGCCTTGGAATACAGCAATTAGACCAATTGACGTTGATGCAACATTTGGTACATCATTAACTGCTTCGATTCGAGTATATATTACTACTACTAAAAAATTAACAGTTCAATTGGTTCATGATATTGAGATTACCACAACAAGAGGTTCTGGTGTTCAAGGCAATTCACCGTTGAGATTTATAACATCAAATGTAAGATTAGGTGAGTATTTGCCTAATTACATAGGTGCAGGTTCTGATATTCATAACGCACCATCAAATGCAAATTTTCCACTTTTAGCTGATACATTCAACTTAACGTGGCCATTTTCATGTGATGCTGGTAATGAAAATCAAATTGGAGGATTCAATTTCAGATTAGACGGTTTAACCGCGTTTATAATTTAATAAATTAAATAAAATGGCAATAAATACAAAATTCGCAAAACAATCATTCCTTGGTTTACCACCATGGGCAAAAGGTGTTGTAGCAATTGCAATTGTAGCAGGAGTAGGCTATGGTGTTTATTATTTAGTTAAAACACTAAAAGACCTAAACGAAAACAAAGATGACAAAGAGGAGCAAAAAAGTTGGGAAGATGATGCAGAAGCAATTAAAAATGACCCAAAACGCAGACAAGTACTTACTGATGCTCAATTAAAATCAATGGCAAATAAAGTGTTTTCTGCAATGGATGGATATGGAACTGATGAAGAAGCAATTATTTCTGTATTTCGTACTTTAAAAACTGATGGTGATTTTATAGGTCTACAAAAAGCATGGGGTATTCGTGAAGTTAATTCAGGAGCTTTTAATCCAACACCTAATTTTAAAGGCACTTTAAATGGCGCAGTTACAGATGAATTATCTGGATATTATAAACAAAGAATTAACAAAATTCTTACTAACAAAAAAATTAAATATAGAGTTTAAATTAAAAACAAGTAAAAATGAAAAATCCAACAGTTCAAAAAACGGTTAAGATTGCAACCATTGCCGGATCTGCTGCTTTAGTGGTAGGCGCAGGTATGCAATTATTAACAGTAAAAAGTGTTCGTGAAGGTTTGATGCCCGTTGTTGCCATTTTGGTAGGCGTTGCAGCATTCAATTACGCAATGAAAGAGAAAATCGAAGTATCCAATAAAGACTAATCAATTTATTAATTAACCCTTAAAATCAAAAAAAATGTTTGATATTAAAAACCCTAACACGTTCCTTGGTGGACAAAATGTACACAATCTAATCATCATTGGATTGTTAACTTTTCTTGTTGTTAAGCAAGTTAAGAAGTAATCGAGTAATTAACC
>Ga0181349_1000611_pt1 | contig 15373 bp, 6 predicted proteins | sample Su13VDMM110SD_FD_130106 | JGI IMG/M metagenome (GOLD analysis project Ga0181349, IMG submission 130106) | Freshwater viral communities from Lake Michigan, USA - Su13.VD.MM110.S.D | ecosystem: Environmental > Aquatic > Freshwater > Lake | place: USA: Michigan | collected 2013-07-16 | reverse complement strand
TTTATATGACTTCCGTGTAACAGTTTCGTCTGACGCAGCTGATTTAGACAGAAATCAAATGACAGGTAAGATTTATATCAAACCAACCAAATCGTTAGAATTTATAGACATTACGTTCTATATAACTCCAACAGGAGCGTCTTTCGAGAATATATAATAAATAAAATTATGGTTCATCTTAGGGTGAACCATAATTAAGCCTTATAACAAGAATATGTTAAAAAATAAAATAATTGAGGGGATAGACAATGAAGGTGCTCCGGATGAAAAGTATTATGCTTTTGATTGGGATGATAATATTGTAACAATGCCAACAAAAATCTTGATTAAAGATGAAGATGGTGATGTCGTTGGTATGTCAACTGAAGATTTTGCAAAATACCGTGAAATAATAGGTAACGAACCTTTTGAATTTGACGGACATACTATTGTAGGTTATTCTAGTGACCCTTATAAATATTTCGGGGTTAATGGTGACAAACAATTTATAATTGACGCTATGGGTGCTAAACCGGCTGCGGCTTGGCCTGACTTTGTAGAGGCGATTAATAACGGGTCAATCTTTTCAATAGTTACGGCAAGAGGACATACACCATCAGTATTAAAAGAAGGTGTTTATAATTATATTGTTTCAAATACTAACGGTATTGATTCTAACGAATTAGTAAAAAATTTAGAAAAATATAGAGATTTGAACGACCAAGGGGTAACATCTAAAAGAGAAATGATTCGGGAATATTTAGATTTGTGTAAGTTTTACCCGGTAACACACGGAAAAGGGTCTGCGGCAGAAGTGGAACCGTTAAAAATTGAGGCATTAAAAGAGTTTGTTAAATATGTTAAGGAAATGTCCAACCATATTCAGAAACAAGCTTTCTTAAAAAATAAAATAAGTAATTATTTTGTTCCAAAAGTAGGTTTTTCAGATGACGACTTAAAAAATGTGGAAAGTGTTAAAAAACATTTTGAAGATGACCCAGAGAATATTATAACAACATATTCAACAAAAGGAGGAATTAAAAAAGAATATTAAATAATTAATAAATAAAAAAACTATTAAAATAAACTAGTAATAAAAAAAACTAGTAAAAAAAACTGGATTTCTAGAATTATACAAAATTTAATTTATAAAGTCAAGAGAAAAAAAACTAATAGGTAATATTTATAATAAACAAAATAAATAAAATAAAATTAAAAACAAATAGAATATGGCTGATTTATTAATGAAAATGCCCATACCGTATGAACCAAAAAGACAAAACAGGTTCATCATACGTTTTCCATCTACTTTAGGTATTAACGAATGGTTTGTTGAGTCGGCTGCAAGACCTCACTTAACTATCGGTTCAACCGAGATACAATTTTTGAATACTTCAACATATGTTGCGGGTCGTTTTACTTGGGGAACGATAAACATTAAATTCCGTGACCCAATTGGACCATCAGCGTCACAAGCGTTAATGGAGTGGGTACGTTTATGTGCAGAGTCTGTAACAGGACGTATGGGGTACGCAGCAGGGTACAAAAAGAATGTTGACTTAGAAATGTTAGACCCAACAGGAGTTGTTGTTGAAAAATGGGTTTTAGAAGGTTCTTGGTTAATGGATATTAACTTTGATTCGTTAGCTTATAATCAAGATGCTTTAGCTTCAATCACGGCAACATTACGTATGGACCGTTGTATTTTAGTTTACTAATAGAATTTATGTCCAATATAATAATGAATCCACATAGAAATATGTGGATTTTTTTATTTAATGTTTATAAAAAACAAATGTGACGTATATTTTATAATAAAACCTAATTATTATGGACCAAAATATTATAGACGCAGGAACTCAAGGATTTAACTTACCACACGATATTGTATCGTTACCAACTGGTGGTATTTTTTACAAATCTAAAAAGAAATCAATTAAAGTTGGTTATTTAACCGCAAATGATGAAAATTTCTTATTAAGTGGTGCTCAAGGTAATAAAGATAACATGATTGTTTCTTTGTTAAGAAACAAGATATATGAACACGATTTGAGACCTGAAGAATTATTGGATGGTGACATTGAGGCAATTCTAATTTATTTGAGAAATACTTCATTTGGACCTGAATATACTCTTAACTTAACAGACCCAAGTACCGGAAAATTATTTGAAACGACAGTTATTTTAGATGAGTTAGATATTAAAAAAACACAACATAAACCTGATGAAAATGGACTTTTTACAACAAAACTACCTAAAACAGGTATTACAGTTAAATTAAAACCGTTAAATTATGGTGATAATCTTGAGATTGATAAATTATCAGATTCATATCCAACTGGTAGAGTAGTACCAAAAATTACTTGGAGATTAAGCAAACAAATAGTTGAAATTGATGGTAATACAAATCAAGGTGATATATCAATGTTTGTTGATACTTTACCAATTATGGACTCAAAGTTTATTAGAAACTTTATGAGAGATAATCAACCTTCGTTAGATTTAACGAGAACTGCAATCGCCCCGTCCGGAGAATTGGTATCTTTCGAGATTGCCTTTGGGGTGGAGTTTTTTCGCCCTTTCTTCTAATAACCGACAACTTCTAATTGAGGAATTTTATTTATTGTCAAAATATAATAGAATATCTTGGACGGACTTTCACATAATGCCAACATATGTGAGGAAATACATTGTAAATAAAATAATAGAACAAAATACACCAAGTGAGAGTTAATATAAAAAATTCTACTTGGTGTATTTATATATAAACACATCTCATATGGCTAACATATTAAAAACGGTTGAAGAAACAATTAAAAACTCCTTTGCTGAATACGGTAATGCGTTATTAACTAACGTTTCGGGTAAGGCGATTTTTGAAATAATGAAAGACCTCGATGATAAGGCACATAGTGTTGCGAAAGCGTTCGGTCAAGGTAGAGAAGCGATTGAGGGTCTTAAATCCGCGATGGGTGAGGCAGTAACATCAGTTGAGTTATTGGGTGGTACATTTGCAAATATTGCTGAGATTCAAAAAGAAGTGGGTGTAACATTGGGTAGAAATGTTTTACTTAATTCTGAAGCTTACGCTAAATTATTTGCGGCTCAAGAAGTTTCAGGTCAAAAAGCGGATAAAATTGTTGATGCGTTTAAGGATGCTGGTATTTCAGCATATAATGCGAGTAAACAAATGCAAACTGTTATTGATTCTGCGAGACAAATTGGTGTTAATGCTCAGGCAGTGTCAGCACAAGTTTTAGCAAATACTGAATCAATGAATAAATACAATTTTGCTGGTGGTGTTGAAGGTTTATCTAAAATGGCGGCTCAAGCGGTTTCATTAAGAGTAGATATGAAAGATACATTAGGGTTTGCTGAACGAGTTTTCAATCCTGATGGGGCAATAGAAATGGCTGCGGCAATGCAAAGATTAGGTGTCTCTCAAAGTTCATTATTGGACCCATTAAAATTAATGGATTTATCGGCAAATGACCCTACAGAACTTCAAAACCAAATAGTTCAAATGACACAACAATTTGTCCAATTAAACAAAGAAGGTCGTTTTGAAATTATGCCGGGAGCTAAGAGACAATTTATGGAAATTAGTAAGGCAATGCAGATTCCTTATGAAACTCTTACTAAAATGGCTATTGGTAGTCAGGAATTGGATGAGAAAATGAGAAAAATCTCTTTTCCAAGTAATTTCAAAGATGAGGATAGAAAGATGATTGCCAATATGGCAGAAATGGGGTCTAGTGGAAAATTTGAGGTCTCATTTAACGACGCCAAAGGTAATTTAGTAACTAAAGATGTTACAAAATTAGATGAAAAAGATTTAGAATTATTAAAGAAAGGTTATGAACCAAAAACTTTAGAACAATTAACTAAAGAACAATTATCGTTTACTGAGGATATTGCTGCAAATATGAGAGCGGTTGCTCATCAAGGTGGTTTTGGTGTTGCAAAGTCTAAAGCGGGTCAACAATTATATGGTGTTAAGAAAGAGGCAACACAAGCGTTTGCAGACACATTTGTTAATGATTCAACATCCTCAAAAAGAATTTCTGAGGGGATTAATAATACTATGGGACCTGTAATGGATACTTTCAAAGATATGATTGCTGGTAAAAAATCACCTCAACAAGCGTTAGATTCTTTAGCCACCGCCGCTAAAGCCGCGGGTGGTTATTTAACCACGTTAGGTAGTGATACTATGAAGGCCGGTAAAGCCGCGGGACAAAAAATGTTAATGTCGGAAAATGAATTTACTCAAATGTTAGGTATGGTTCTTAAAAAAATGGTTGATTCTGAAATGAAACCATCCACAACGGCAAAAAATGTTAATGATTTTGTGATTAATGGTCAAAATTTGGTAACAAACCCCGCGGACACTATTTTTGGTGGAACCGGAGCTGAAAGATTTTTTGAATCAATTAATAAATTAACATCAACTAATAATAATAATATGGGGATGGTTGATAACACACCTCAAAATATGAATTTATCTCACGATATTAATTTTAACTTAAAAGTTGATTCTAATCAAAATATTGATATGGAGCAATTAGAAAGAGCATTTAACAACACCGCATTAAAAGAAAAAATAATAGAGGTTGCAACATTAGGTATTCAACGATTCTCACCGGAATCATCCACAAGAAAAAAAATGAATCCATACGTATCGGGTATGGTATAAATTAAATAATAATCTATTTATAGATAAACAATTAAAAAATGCCAAGTACATTAACATTTGCATCATCGTCATCTTTTAGAGATTCTCTTTTAGCAAAAAATCTATCCCCATATACGGTTCCTGGTATATATTCACCTCCGGGTGGAAATGTTGCTTATGAACCGGCAATTAATCAATCGAATGTTATTGATTCTCCGGATGGATTAATCGCTAACGACTCTTTTGCCCCATCACAATATGTGTTGAATCAATATGGACCTGACGGTGGTTATAATACAAATATAACCTATAATGGAGCACCTTTACCAGTTTTATCAAATTCGGGTGAATATAGTCCAAACGATACCATATTAGATTTAGTTAATGAATTTTTTATTGATGCCGCCTACATATTAAACCCTTATGGGCCAATAGGTGGGTATAATGATTTGTACTATGTAACTGAGTCAATAACTAATATAGTATATCACCAACCATATCAAAATACGTTTGTTCCTTCGAGTTATTCACCGTATGAAATTTTATTAAACACTAATCCAACGGGTAGTAATGGTTCATTATCTCAAGATTCGTATATTGCTCAAATTGGTGCAATTCAATTAAATAATGCCTTTCAAAGTACAATCGCGTCTGAAATATATCAGAATACAGTTGGTGCAGTTAACCTACAAGGTTTACAAGACCCTTTTGAGATAAGTTTAATACTTTCAGGACAAGAACCTTTAATTTATAGAAATTGGAGAATTACTGTACCTGAAAATCCTTTATTAGCGGCGCTTGATTTTGTAACAAGATTAGCCGGAGCATATTGGCCTGTTTCCCCAATTCCGGGGGATTATTTTGAGGATAACACCTTAAATGGTCAAACACAACAAACCTCAACAGCGTTAAACGTTGCTAACCAATTAACAGGGGGTTTCTTAGGACCAATCTTAAACATTAAGAGAAACCCTTCTGAGATATTCTTAGTTAATACAGGAAACGGTCAAAGGTCAGCATTGTTTGCTAACTTAAATTATAACAGATATCAACCAAGTTATCGTAAAGATTATGGGGGTATTTTAGGTATTGGACAAGCGATTGTTAACTTAATTAATCCTGATAATGGAACATTAGTTGGTGGATATTATGTTGGTAGTAGAAATGCTGAACCATCAAATATTACATCACCACCTAATCAAGTTCCTGTGAATGCTTTTGGTCAACAAGAACAATCACCGGTATATGGTCCTTCTGAAATGGGGATTTTATATGAAGGTAATCAAGATACACTTAACTTTGGTTTAGCTGCTAAATCATTTAATGATAGTGGCGATATTACAGGACAATTTGTTTGGACTTCTCCAAAATACAAACCAAATGCGGGGTTTAAAGCAACACCGGGTGGAGGTTCAGGTTCGGCGGATAAAGAATATAATTTAATTAGTAGTTATTACACTCGTGGTGAATCAACAAATTTGACCTTTAAACAAACATCTATCTTAGACCAAACTCAAAGATTGGTTGATTCGGCAGACAATGTTCAAGGTATTTCAAGATTAAAACACGTTGGTAACGCTATTAACCAAGTTAGTAAAGTATTCCACGATGGGTATAAAGAAATGACTAAAGGTTCTCAAGTTGTATCGTATAAAAATAACACAACCGGTGCTGAGGCAGGTATTGAATATTGTCGTGTCTTTACTAAAGATACTCCTTACTATACTTACGCTGATTTACAAAAAACCGATGGTATTACAACATCAGGTAGACGATTTGCTAGTTCGGTATTAGATAACACTTATAATCTTAATATTGCCCCAATGAAAAATCCGGGGTCGAGTAATATTCAACCGGGACCTGGTGGTAATTTAGTTGCTAAAAAATATATGTTTTCTATAGAAAATTTAGCTTGGAGAACTTCAAGTAGACCTGGATATAGAGTACAAGATTTACCTGTTTGTGAACAAGGTCCAAATGGTGGTAGAGTTATGTGGTTTCCCCCTTATGACTTAAAATTTTCAGATTCAAGTCAAGCGAGTTGGAACCCAACCTCATTTTTAGGTAGACCTGAACCAATATACACATATAAAGACACAAAAAGAAGTGGTACGTTATCTTGGAAAATGATTGTTGACCACCCATCAATGTTAAATTTAGTTGTTGACCAACAATTAAAAGGTGTTGGAAGAGAAAAAATGAATTCAATTCTTGACTCATTTTTTGCGGGGTGTGTTAAGTATGATATATATGAGTTGGCTAAGAAATTTAATAGAATTCCTGTTGAAAAATTATATACCTATCAAGAGATATTAAGTAATCCAAGGTTAACTGAGGAAGAATTACGTAAAGTTTATACGGAAATTTCTGCGGATAATAATACAACTGATGGTACCGGTAATGGTGCTACAGTTACAGGTCCTCAAACAGAATATACAGGGGGGTTTGACACAAAATACATAAATCTTGGGTTTTATTTTGAAAATGACCAACCAAACCCAAATACAAGACAAGTAAAAACAACCGAAAATTTTGAAAATTTATTTAACACATATACAAGTTCTGGTAATATTACAAAATACGTAAATAACGCCAATAATGTATTTTCAACTACTGACACTAACAGAAATGTAAGTCAATTTTTTGATACTGTGGTTAAAAGTAATTTTAATTTAGTTAAAGAGAGTTTTGTAAAAGATGCTTTAGATATTATTGAAAATCAAAAAGGAACTATTTCTATAGCTTTAGAAGGTTCGGCATCCGCTTTGGCAAAACCGGATTATAATATTAATCTATCGGCAAGAAGAATTGATTCGGTTAAGAATTATTTTAAGACAACAGGGTTGAGTAAGTATTTAGATAAAGAATTTAGAATTATTGGTGAAAACCCTCAGGGTGAAGGTGAAACTATTGTGTTTCCAAAAACTGCAAGTGGTACTGATAATCCAACTGACGGAACAGTAAATACATCAGCATCTATTGGTAGTTTTGGAGAACAAGTTATTTGTACCAAAAATATAAGTGGTAGTACTGGTACATATACAAATAAAGTACTTAATTCTAGTACTCAAATTTATTCAGTTGATGCGATGGCTTGTAGACGTGTTGCTATAGGTTCTATTAAAGTAACTATTCCACCGGCACCTGTGGTTATACCACCAAAAATTGAGCAAAGCGTTACGGGTGTAAATGTACCTGTTCCAAAAGCAAATAGAACTATCCAACAAGATAAAATGGAAGGTATTGGTAAAAAGATTTTAAGAGATTTATTATCTGAATGTGATTATTTTGAAATGATTGAAGAATCTAGTCCAATGTTATATGACAATATTAAACAAAAAATAAAACACTTTAACCCCGCATTTCACTCAATGACACCTGAAGGATTAAACGGTAGATTAAACTTCTTAAATCAATGTGTTAGACCGGGAGAAACAATACCAACAATTGGTACCGATAACAAACCAAAATATAATGACGCAGTTAACACCTCATTTGGTGCACCTCCGGTGTTAATATTAAGAATTGGTGATTTCTTCAACACTAAAATTATACCTAATTCGGTTCAATTTGCTTATGAACCATTAGTTTTAGATATGAATCCTGAAGGTATTGGGGTTCAACCTATGATTGCGACCGTAACAATGGCGTTTGACATTATTGGAGGTATGGGTCTTGCAAAACCTGTTGAAGAATTACAAAACGCTTTATCATTTAATTATTATGCTAATACTGAAATATACGATGAAAGAGCTAAATGGACTGATGATAGTTTCAAAACAATCGATAAAGAAATTTGGGATTCGATATTAGCACAACAACCATCTGCAAAACCAACAGATGTTGACAATCAACAACAAAATGATGGTGGTACAACTATTGGTGAAATTATAACAAATATTCCTGTTCCAAGTGGACAAACAGGCGAGATTACGTATAAAACAATAATGGATAATCTATTAGATGTTACAAAAGAATATTATACAAATATTATTAATCAGGCGGAAAGTTTTAGTAAATCATACAATTATGGTGTGTGGCAGTTAATAACTAAAAATAGGTTATATCTTGATGGTAAATTTAATTTAGATATTGGTGATACTTGGGATGTTCCAATCTATGGTGCTCCGGAAAAAGTACAGGATAAAATAAATAAATTGTTTACTGATATTAACGCGGACATAACAGACCAAAGTAATTTTATTATTGCGGGATTAAATACATTTAGTTTTCCATCTCAAGTAATGACAACTGTTACTACTAATTTACGTCAATTTTTAACTGATTTCAAAGACAGTTATAGTTCAGGAATTATGAGTAAAATAAATTCAGATATTATTGTTCAGGAGCAAAATATGATAACTGTTTTTAATAAAATTAATTTAGTTACAACAAAGACTGATGGTAAAATTGTTGAGAATAAAACAAGAGTTTATAATATATCGGGAACAACAGAGGTTGACCCAAGTACTAAAGGAGCGACCGATACTTATTCTGAATTATGGATTGATTATCAAACAGTGGGTAATAAATTACGGGATTATAATAAATTCTTACAAAAACCGGACGTACAAGTAATTACTGATTTATATGACACTAGTGGTCCAAGTTGTTTTACACCATTAAACGGTTATGGAAATTCGGCGTTTGATGCCGGAGCAAATTCACAATTTCAAAATCAAAATAGATTTTTTGTTGCTTTAGGTAAATATTTGAGTGATAATAATAATGTGAGAACATTTAAGTCAAAAATAATAACAACTGATTTACAAAAAGTTAAAACACCTTCAAATTTAAGTAATAAATTTGATAAGATTATGGATAAGTTTGTGGATAGTTGTAAGGAAGAATTCAAACAAGAATCTAAATTTTTTGATAAATTAAAGAAATCATCAGATTATTTAGATTATGTTAATAAATCGGTATACAATAAAGGAAAGTTACGTAAATTTGATTATACGACAATACCTAATCAATCAACAAACGCAACACAAGAGGCGGCAATAAAATTATTGTATTCAACCACCGGTGATGTATCATCACCAACTTGGAATAATAAGGTAAAATTAAATTCATAATGGGAAGTAGAGATACGTATAATAGATATTCTGATTTTATAAGTAATGGTCAACAAACAGTTGTACCATATGTTGACTTGCCAACAAAATCGACTGATAAACAATACATTTATAAAGTTGGTCAATCAAGATTAGATAAAGTTTCTCAACAGTATTATGGTTCAGGAACTTTTGGATGGTTAATTTTGATGGGTAACCCAATTTATGGGGGACAAGAATGGAACATTACTGATGGTTCTATTTTGAGAATTCCATTTCCTTTAGTGGCATCATTACAGGATTATAAAAATCAGTTAGATAATCATTTCTTTTATTATGGTAGATAAGTCGGAAAATATATTAGTAGAGTTTGATTATAACAATATTACAATTGTTGACCCGAACAAAGTAATAGACGCTCAAGGTAAAGTTAAAGACAGAAATGTCAAACAAGAAGATTTAGTAATGTACGCTAATTTGGAATGTAAAGTATTACCAAGAACCAAACTAGCTCTTGGTGTTGCTTCAAATGACCAAGTTAGAACAATTTCGGTTGCGGCAATTAATTTTCTTAATCCGGGTAACAAAGGTGTTTTAGATAACGCATATACCGATGAAATTACCGGTAAAGATGTATTAGCAGGTACGGGAGTTAATCAGCCTAAGTCTGAAAAAATATCAAATCCTAAAAAATCAGACGATTATTACATTAGACAAACAATATTATCTAATGGTAAACCTGGGTCTGTAGATAATGGATTATTGGGTATTACTAACATTCAAATCAGACAAGGTTTAGATTTTTTACCAACCATCACTATGGAATTGGAAGACATTAAAGGTCGAGCAATGTTTGAGGCGGGTAATAACTCACCATACGCAGCGTTTTTTAATTTACCATATCCTTTATTTTATTTAACAATTAAAGGTTATTATGGTAAAGCAGTTAAACTAGCGTTAATGTTACATAGTTTTACATCAAGATACGATACTTCAAGTGGTAATTTCAAAATTAGTTTAACATTTTATACATACAAATATACGGTATTAAATGAAGTTTTAATGGGTTATTTGAAGGCGATTCCGTATATGTATAGTTCAAGAGTTAAAATACAACCGGTTAAGGGGGGTCCATCAAATTTTACACCTCAGGAAAATAAATCGGTAGAATTAGGGTATCAAAAAATTAAAGAATTATATAGTGAATATAAATCAAAAGGTTTAATTCCTGACGATTTTCCTGAGATTACGGTAAATCAATTAAGAAATAAATTAGAGACTTTTGTTAAAGATATTTTAGATAAATTTACTAAACAAAATATGGACCCACTAAGTAATTTGGATTCATATACAAAAACTTTAGAAGAATATACTAAAGCGGTTTATTATACCCAAGACTCATCAAACCCATCTTGGTTTTATAAATATATGGACACTGATAATTTTTTTGTGTTAAAAAATGGTACCAAAGTTTACACATTTAAGAAAGAATTTCAAAATAAACCTGACACTAGAATTAATGCTCCTAATGAATTAAACGGTATTATTATTAAATTTAATGATGAGTTAAATAAAAATAAGACCGCTGGAAAAGGGGGGGTATATACTATTGATAACAAATCTGAAAAAGTTAACATATCTTTTACAATTGATTTGAAAACTTTCAAATATAGTTTAGACCAAAATAATATTGATTACGCAGAAAGTTATAGACAAGTAAAAAAAATATCGCAACCTAGTGAAAAAGAGATAAAAGATTTTGAATCTGAATTAGTTAATCAAGGTATTTTTAATAGTTCTGATATTATTCAAAAAAACGGAAAAAAAGAAATTATTTATAATTATTTTAAATTTGAAGGTGAATCAATTGCGGGTCAACCTGATACTTTTATTACGATTACAAATAAAATATATAAAAGTTTAGAAGACGTTAGACAAAGAATACAAGATGGTTTAACTGAAGCGTTATCAAAGCTATTATTAGATAAGGGTAGTAACGGTATTGGGTTTATACCTAATATTAGAAACATTCTTGCGGTATTTTTTGCTAATGGTGAGGCGTTTTTGAGATTAATGGACGATATTCACGGAAAAGCTTGGGCTCAAAGAGATAGTACAATTAGAAAATCCGCAATTCAAGACCCAACAATTAAAACCGGCAGTCAAGAAATTAGTGAAAATGAAACTGACCCGGTATACCCTTGGCCTCAATTTATTATTGCGACTAATGGTGAAGATGGTCACGGAAAATATGAAATTAAATATCCAGGGGATTATACGGTTTTAAGTAAAACAAAGGGGTATCTTTATGATGTTTGGCCTGAAGTAGAATTTGTTGAAGAGTTTATAAAAGGTTTTACAACTAAAGATACTGAAGATTCTAATACAAATCAAATATCTAATGAATTAACCAATGTTCAAAGAGTTTCTGTGAACGCTATTGAATATCCGGTTAGTAATGTGGTATATAATAATAAAGAAGAGGTTAAATTTTTCTTTGAAATTTTTGAAAGGTTATTTTTAGTTAGTAATTATTCAAGATTATATAGAAGTACCTCATCAACTTATGATGCGGGTATATTAACGGATGTTATATCAGAAACTGAGAGTGCTAATATTATTAACAGTTTAACAAATCAAAACCCATTTATAATTCAAAAGTTAAAACAATTTGGGTTTAATGGTCAAAATTTTGATATTGTATTACGACATATATCAAATGATGGTACCGGACAAAGTTGGCAAAACTTTATACGAGGAATTTTTAATACAACATATATTAAAAACTTGGTTAATAATTCAAGTTTTAGTTTTTTGAATGAAAGTATTGTGGTAAAACCGGCGGGTAATCCAGTTTCTTCATTAAAAAATGAGGACAAATTAGTTGAGTATATTAAAAATAGTGATAATACAAATACTTTTGATTTATTAGACATTTATCCGTTTACAAGACTACAATGGGACAAATCTTATTTGGCTAACGGTACAGCAATATCTGACGCTCCAACATCATTTAGTACTAAAAAAGTTCTAAGTTATAATACCACATCTAAAGTTATTACTAATTTTTTAGGTAGTACCGGTGTTGACAGCATTAAACCTTTTACAAATTTTTCAACAAAGAATGTTGTGGCACCATTTAGTTCTATAGATTTTAATTTAAAAACGTTTTATTCGGAAAGAACCAACGATATTCAATTACCAACAGAAGGTAATCTTAGATACTTTGATTATAGTGGGCAGGTTAGTAGTAATCAAACAGTTTCTATGCTAAACACACCATATTTTGTTAACTCAATACAAGAAGGTGTCCAAAAATTTAGAAACTTTGACAATTATCCATATGTTTCGTCGGCTTATTTGTTTATTAATAGTTTACCTTTATCAACATTAAAAGAAAAATACAAAACATATACCGGTAGTGAATCAACTTATTCGGTTGATGATTTAGATTATATATTTGCGACACTTAAAAAATTTGGGGCAATTCATAAGATACCTTACGCTTGGTTATTAAAAATAGGTTCAGTGTGGCATCGTTATAAAACGTATGTTGAAACAGGTAATGATATTTTAAGTGAATCTTGGTCAGGTTTTAGTTATGTTAAAAACTATGACCCGGTAACTAATTCACCTGAAAGAGTATATCCATTAATTATTGATGGGGCACAAATTGATGTTGTTTTACAAAAAAACACAACATTAGGGTTAGAAACATCAACACTTATTAATACTGGTTTTTACCCTAAATTAATTAATGATTTTAATGTTTTTTATCAAGGATTTGAAGTTTACTCAGGTTATACTGATGCGGATATCCAATTAGGGTTTAGTTCAGGTGTAACGTTAAATTATGTTCCGGAAGCTATTATTAATTTACCTGAGGGATTTGACCCAAATAGTTTAAAAAGAGATTTAAGAGTTATTCCTTGGTCTGTTTATGTTAATACATTTGATAAACAATTTTCATATATATTTCCATCTCAAGGGTCGTTTATTAATCAAACATTGGATGAATGTTTTTCGGGTTCAGGGGTAAATACTAAATTAGTTTATGAGGTTAGTGGTAATACGGCTATGTATGATGGTTCAGTTAGGTTATTATGGACTGCACCAAATTATGGTTATTTTGACACAACTAAACTTGTCAAATCAACACCTTCTCAATACTTAAAACAAGTTTTTTCCGGAAAGAGTGACCAAGAAAATTTCTCAATAAATGGTAAGGTAAGTGGATATACCGAAATTAGTGAAATGTTTTCAATTTTTGAAAAATCGGTATTAGATTTATTTGAAACTGAATTTTTAAATTTTTCAAAATCAGTGTATGATTATAATTCTGAAGAGGATAATGTAAATTCATTACCATCTGAACAATCATTCAAAAATTTCCAAATGTTATTTAGAGATTTAATGAAAATTCCGGTAATTAATGGAACAACAAACACTAATAAAATTAACTTTGCACAAGAAAAACAATTAGTTGGTTTTACAAATAGACTTAATAATTTCTTAAATTATAATGTTGTGTTCAAATATGGTAATCCTTCAAATTTTGATAAAAAATTATTTTATACGTTTTCTAACTTACCAATAACGGACCCATACACTTGGGAAAATTATACGACAGTAACACCAAATGCTTTACCACCACAAACAACATTGGTTAATTCACAAACAACTCGTCCAAATGTATGGAACGCGTTAAAATTATATGTGGGATATTCTGAGATTCCTGAGTTACAATACAAAAATAGTGGTTCATATATTACAGACTTCTTTATTGATTTGAATGTGGCGTTTAATGTTGATAATGTAATTCAGTTTGCACCAATAATTAAAATTTATGCTACTCAGAAATTAAAAGATAATACGTTGAATCTGAATAAATTTTATGGTTTAATGAATGATTATTTAGCGTCTGTGGATAAATTTAGAAGTGATACCATAACTAATTTAATGATTGTTCTTAGAACTCAATTACCTAATGTTAATAATTCACCTGAAACTATTATTAATAGTCGTTTGAATGGTGACCAAACAAAAGTTGAACATTGGGAGACTTTCAAAGCGTTAAATGACAAATGGGTTGCGGGTGGTGATTTCAAGACAAAAACATTATTTGAGGATGTTTTATTATTAGACAGGGCAAGTAGAAATATTGGTGATAAAATCTTTGTTGATATTGTTTCATTAAGTGATATGTTACATCCGGATAGAATGAATTACAAAATGCCGTTATATACGGTTATTTCAACTATATTAACAATGAATAATTTTCAAATTATGAACCTACCATCATACGTTAATTTTTATAACGTACAAGATGCGTCTAAAAATCCGACACCAAGAGCGGAAGGTAGTTTAGAATTTGCGAACACATTATTTGGTAATTTTATGAATGTTGATTGTCGTGAGTCATCACCAAAATTAGTTTGTTTTTACGCGGGTAAATCAAGCGAACAATTGGCAATTAAAAACAATGTTGATTACAGATTTAGAGACGACGCTTTTGATTTAACTAGACAAGGTGATAATCCATTATTTGAAAATCAAATAGATAAAAAAGATTGGGATAAGTCAAATAAAGTTGTTGGGTTTAATGTTGATATTGGAACTCAAAATCAATCAATATTCCACGGATTTCAAGTTGACCAAAGAG